>ERZ1026776.403-NODE-403-length-30365-cov-6.278027_pt1 | contig 30365 bp, 20 predicted proteins | sample MGYA00380125_ERZ1026776 | MGnify/ENA primary metagenome ERZ1026776 (study PRJEB33269, sample SAMEA4719761) | human gut metagenome | biome: human-associated habitat; feature: organic feature; material: feces | place: Cameroon | collected 2013-10 ...
AGATCGGCTGCATGCACAAGGAGGCAGTGTCCACAAATTTTGTGATGCAGGATTTTTGTGATGCGAAGATTTTTTATTTCGGGAATATCACGAAGTCGTACCGGGTATTTTTGAAGTTGATGAAAGAGTGACAGAGAATATGGACAGAGCAGATGTGACGGTTGTATGCTGCTATAATGATCCAAAGCAGTATAAAAAGCTGGTGGAGGATCTGGCGCGGCAGCATTATGATTATACGCTGATAGGAATCGATAACTGCAGGCAGCAGTACAGTTCCTGCGCAAAAGCACTGAATGCGGCAACGGTACAGGTAAAAACGGAATATGTGATTTATTCCCATCAGGATATAGAACTGCCGGATGCAGATATGCTGGGAAATTTTGTAGATTATCTTTTCATGACGCAGGAAGAAGATATTCTTGGCGTGGCGGGTGCTGTGGAGGATGACTCAAAACAGGCCAGAGAACATACCTGTGTGTTGTCAAAAGTCCGTCATGGCAGGAAACAGGCTGTGGCAGGGGAGAGAGAGTATAGCGGCATGGCGGGCTGTGAAACAGTGGATGAGTGTTTTTTTGGCGGTCATACCGATTTCTTTTTACATCATCCATTTGATGAAAAATTATGTGACAACTGGCATTTATATGGTGTGGAAAGATGTATGTATACCCGTGCAAAAGGAAACAAAGTATATGTATGTGATATTCCATTGATCCACACATCCACGGGCACAATCAGCAGGGCATACAATAAAGGATTTTACCGGGTGGCAAAACGATATGCCGGAGAAAATGAAGGGGAAGGAACAACATCTTTGAAATGGCTTCGCACGGTGTGTGGAAGCAGTCAGACAGATCTTTTACACAGGCTGTTGTTTTACTGGAAACGTGAGATCTTGATTCGATTGAACAGGTACTGAAAATGGAAAAAAAATCTCTTGCTAAAAATTCAATATTCAATATGGCATATAAGGGCTTTACAGCCCTTTTTCCACTGATAACGACTTCGTATGTATCACATGTTCTGCTGCCTGCCGGCGTGGGGCGTGTATCTTATGCAAATACGATCGCGGCATATTTTGTGCTGATCGCTTCTTTGGGACTGCCAAGCTATGGAGTCAAGGCGATTGCACAGAGTAATGTCAATAAAGAACAGAGAAGCAGGACTTTTTTAGAACTGTTTTTTATTAATTTTGTGGCCACTGTCCTTTGTACGATCGCATATTATTTGTTTGTCAATCATTTTCCACATTTTGCAGACCGGAGACCCCTGTTTAATGTCATGGGGCTGATGCTTATTTTGAATATCTTTAACATTGACTGGTTCTATCAGGGAATGGAAGAATATGTTTATATTTCTGTGCGCAGTTTTATTGTAAAAATTGCATCGTTTGGATTGATGCTTCTCTTTGTAAAAGATGAGAGCGATTATCTGATCTATGCACTGATCTTATGTATTGCCACGGCAGGAAATAATCTTTGGAATGCGTGGAATTTAAGAAGGTATATTTCACTGGAAGTAATCGGCCGCCGTAAACACGGGATAGCAGCGGACACAGGACTTCATATAGGAAAACATATGCGCCCTGTCATGATTCTTCTTGCATCATCGATCGCAACGGATATTTATACAATGCTTGATTCGGTAATGCTGGAATATTATTACGGGGAAACCAATGTAGGATATTATTCGAATGCTGTAAAAATTGTCCGTATGACATATACGGTAGTCATTGCACTTGTGGCAGTTTTTTATCCAAGGATCAGTATGTGCTATAAACAGAAAGATTATGAGACCGGAAATGCACTGATCAACAGGGGAACACAGATTCTACTGCTTTTGGCACTGCCTTGTGTTGCGGGATTGATGGCAACATCTGGATATGTGGTGCCGCTTTTATTTGGAAAGGCATTTGATCCGGCAATTTCAACATTAAGGATTTTAAGTATTCTGATCCTGATTTTTTCGATTGCATATTTTCTGGGACATATTATCTTAACAGCAACCGGGATGGAAAAGATGATTTTGCGTGCTACCGTTACAGGAGCGGTGGTAAATGTATGTGCGAATTTTGCCCTGATCCCTGTATTAAAGCAGGACGGGGCAGCGATTGCGTCGGTACTCTCGGAAGTGGTTGTTACAACCATATTGTTAGTGCATGCAAAAAAATATTATGTATTAAAGTTTAGCAGACACTATATACTTTCACTTGTGATGGCACTTTTGGTAATGCTTGCAGTGGTTTTTGGTATGGAACGGCTGCTTGGCAAAAGTCCGTGGATGGTACTTTTGATTATTGTGGCAGCAGGAATCGTATATTTTGCGGTATTGCTGCTTTTGCACAATGAAATTGTGGAAAAACTATGGAAAAAGGTGCTTGGTTTTATAAAACGCAGACAGGGGTGAAGCCTTGTCTGTGAAAAAAGGGCATGTTATACTAATGGAGAGATACAGATATGAATTCAATTATAGGTATTATGATCGTCTTATTTATGCTTGGTACGGTATTTTTCATATTGGGCAGCAGCTTTTGCGGTATATTTGGACAAAATGAAACAATTGTATTTGAAGGTATACTTGGATTTGTGATTTTTCTGGCGGTTTTTGCATTGATTGAGATTCCGATTGAATTATCCGATATGGCATTTCATGTACTGGTATATGCAGAAACAGCAGTTTTTGCCGTAATATTAACGGGGTGTATTACATATCTGCTGAGAAAGAGCAAAAAGAATGGAAAAAGATTTTTTGTAAAGCCGGACAAGCTGACAATCATTCTATTTGTATTGATTCTGTTACAGGTCTTTTATGGAATGAACAATGGAATCCGTATCAACGGCTATGATACATCTTATTATAACGGACATGCGGCAAATGCTTTATATACGGATACTATTTATCAGTATGATGCGAGAACTGGCACATACATTGGGCATGAAACATACGTGCATGATTGTTATCCGATGTTGATTGCATTTTTAGCAAAGCTGTTTGGTATGCATCCACTTGTGGCGAGCAGCCGTGTGCTGGCATGTGTTGAGATTATAATTGCAAATCTGATCGTATACGAGATTGCGAGACACCTTTCGGAGGACAGAAGAGATATTGCGGATTGGACGGTTGGAATCTATGGGCTTATGAGTATTTTCAGCTATGAATTTGAAGAAACGTCGGCATTTTATTTGTGGCAGAGAACGGCAGAATCAAAGTCAATGCTGGCAAATCTTTATCTTCCGATGGTACTTTTAGCGATGGTACTTTTGGCGAAAAACATAGAAAGTAAACGGAATTGGCTGATACTCTGCCTGATTACATTTGCAGGTGTATCAATGTCTATCAGTGGTATTTTTATCATTACGGTGATGGTTGGAGCGGGAGTACTGTCTATCATATTTGTACAAAAAAAATGGCAGTATCTGTTTCATGCAATCTTGTGCATGATTCCGGTGATGATAATGGCAATGATTCGGATTTTGTAATGAAAGAGGAAAGAGATGTTCGAAGAATGGTTTAATCTAAGTTATTTTCATACAACTTTTATGGGGTTCTGGTGGAATGTACTCTATATTGTGCCATATCTGGGATGTTTATTTTATATTATCCGAAAAAAAGATATAGTGTTGAAGCAGATATTTGTATGGCCGTTTTTTATTTCACTGGTTACCATTTTTAATCCGTGTATCATGGAATTGGTACTAAAGAAACTGGGGTGGAGAGACCGTTACAGCAGATTTTACTGGATTCTTCCGGCAATATTTTTGTGTGCATTTATGGGGGCGAAGCTGATCATACAGCAGAAAAAAGGTGCCGAAAGAAACGTACTGATTCTGTTTCTGGTGTGCTTTGTGTACCTGTGTGGCAGTAGTGGAACAGCAATTGAACTGGATGATAATATTTATAAGATAGATCCGTCAGTGCTTGAAGTTGCAGATATGATTGAAAGAAATAAAGAGACCGAAAATCCGGTTGTGCTTTGTGATGCAGATCTGTATTACTGGCTGCATCAGTATGATCCGTCAGTTGTACTTGCAGTGTCCAACAAAGTGATGGATCTGTATCAATTTCAGTCCGCGGATAATATAGATTCGGAAGAACAGTATGAAAGTAATAAAAAGGCATTATCTATGTTTACCAGAGGGGTAGAGACCGATCCTGTGAAGATAAAAAAGCTGATGAAAAAGAATGAGGTACAATATTTTGTACGCAATACAGGGTATTATTCGGATTATTATATGGAACAGCTTGGTTTAAATTATGTTGATGCGGTAGATGGGTACGAATTATATCGATGCGATAATGATTAGGAGGCTCAGAAAAAAGTGCTTATTGTTTTTAAATTGCTTGTACTTGCAGGAATCTGGTACATTGTGCCAACGGCGGTAGGATTTGCGGTGGAAAAAAAATGTGGAGCAGAAAGAGTGGATTTTTTGCAGTGGTATTTGAAAGGAATCGTGATACTGTTTGCGTTGTTTTATGTGATCGCACGGATTGCAATTTTACGAAAAATATCATTGTCTGTACTGACAGAGATTTGGTGCGGAGTTATGATTGTTGTGATCCTTCTGGCACTGACGGTTATTTTTTTGAAAAGAAAAGAAATCCGGCTGTCAGATATAGTCCGAGAAGTAAAAAAGCTTATCCCGGGGATCGTTGTTGTGCTGATGCTTACGGTATTCAGTGTGGGAGCGGTGACAGTCAATCAGAAAGACAATACAGTAGAATCGGTACTGACCCTGTATACTTTTGATACACTGTATCAGATCAACCCTATGACAGGAAAAGCACCAATGATTTCCGTGGAAAAAAAACTGTTAACAAAGATGGCAGGTTCTCCGTTAGATGCTTATTATGCAGTCTGTGTAAAAATATGCAATTTGAATCCGGCTAAGTCTATCAGGGTACTTCTTCCTTTTTTTATGTTCCCGATTTACTTTACGGTATATGTTTTATGGGGGAGATTTTTATTCCCGGGGGAAAAAACAGGAAACAGATACCTGTTCCTTACGGTTATATGGTTATTGTATGCAGTTCCGTTATTTGCAGATAAAGCTTTTTATTTCAGTCTTTTTCAAAATGTGTGGAACGGAGAACCATTATTTTTCCTGGCCTTGCTGCCGTGGTCACTATTACAGTTCTTTGGAGAAAAAAAAACGCCACGCAGTCTGAATGATTACACGTCTGTGCCGGTAGTAATCTGTTATGTTACATCGGCACTTGCGGGGCAGCTGATGTATGAAAAAGGATTTTTTATGATAACGTTTGCGTGGGTGGCAGTTGTTGTTATGACAGGTATTATGAGGTGGAAAAATGGCAGCAGCATTTGAGATGCTCAGAGAGCAGTTTCGAAATTTTGGTACAGATGGAATCAGTCTGGCATTGACAGGTTTTGCAGTCCTTTTTCTTGTGGCGGAGAAGGATCATTTAGACTGGTGTATCAGACGACTGATAAAATATGAAATCTTATTTTTCCTGCTTCTTGGAAATCCGTTTGGTTATAACAATATCAGCAGTTTCTGGATGCAGGAGGACTATGCAAAAGTATTTATGCTGCTTATGCCGGCTGTGGTAATAGCAGTTTTTGTGACGGAATTGACCGGAGAATTTAAAAAAGTTTTTGCGAAAGGCTTATGTATTGTAGGGTGTGCAGGTCTTTTTCTGGTCAGCATGTATTTCCGGTTTGGAGAGGTAAAAATCCAGCCGGCACAAAATATATATAAGGTTTCAGAAGGTATTGTTGAACTCGATACTTTGTTGCGCGGAGAAAATCATACGATCACGAACATGATCGCGCCCAGAGAAGTGTGTGCACAGATTCGGGAATTAAATGAATCGGCGCAGCTTTTGTATGGGGAAGATCTGATCAGCCAGATAATAAATGGTAAAAGTGACGTAGAGGATGAAGAAGAAAAAGAATTTTATCAGGCATGCTCTACTATTGTAGCGGTTCCAAACGCATTAGACCATCAGATTGATGTGGCAGAGCGGTATGGAAGCAACTGTATCGTGGTGAGGATTTCGGATGATGATAAAGTGAAAATGGAAACCGCGGGATATACATGTTATGGGAAAACAGATAGTTATGTCGTATATTTTAAAGATTAAAATGTAAAATTGTGGCTGGTACAGCCAATCAGGAAGAAAGTATGTTACAACCCTTGTATATTCAGAATAAAATGTGATAAAATAAGCAAAAAATTGGTAATACCAGATGGAAAAATGATATAGAACCGGAAAATAAAGTGAAAATCGGTGTAAAAAAGGAGGATTAAAATGAAAAAAAGACATCAAACAGGAAAAAAAACTGTTGCATGGCTTATGGCATTGAGCCTGTGTATGACGGCGGTCCCGGCAGAGCAGGTGGTATATGCGGCCGGCGGGCAGAATGAAACAGAAGTGACGGAACTGACAGAGAATCCGGAAACAGCAGAGAACGAAGACACAGAGGATAACGGGGAAGAGAACACTTCTGAGGCGGTGGAAACTGACAGTACCGAAAACGAGTCCGAGACAACCGAAAATACGGAAAGTGTGAAGGATACTGAGGCAACCGAAAGTACCGAAGTGACGGAAATTTCCGAGACAACCGAAAGTACGCAGAAAGTGGAAAATTCTGAGATGACCGAAACGGAAAGCACCGAGGCGGTTATCGGGGATACGAAATCTGAGGACACGGAAACAGAAGAGAGCGAGGAAGTTGTAAGGAAAGACGGGAACGTGACACCGGGAAGTACTTATGCAACGGCGGCATCTATCGGATTAAATACAACTTACAAAGCAACGACATCGAGAAAATCAGTTACACACTGGTATAAATTTACGATGAGCAAGGCTGGTATGGTGCAGTTGAAATTTGCACATGCAAATTTATCGAGTACGAGCAACAGCCCAGCTTGGAAAATTGACTTTATTGCAGATCAGTTTGGCGGAATGGTTTCTGTGAACAGCGGTCTTCAGGATACACAGAATCAGACGGCGAAGATAGGACTGGAAGCCGGTACCTATTATGTGCAGGTTACCGGACTTGGAGTGCTTACGATAGGATCAAGCGATTACAGCTTTAGTGTACAGTATGAAGATATTTACTGTGAAACGGAACAAAATGACTCCATTTCCACAGCAGACAATTATACGAAACTTGGACAGACGATTACAGGAAGTATTTCTTCTACTTCTGATACCGATTATTACAAGATTACATCGGCTGCAAAAGGATATCTTTCATTTCAGTTACAGCATGATAAAGTGAGCAGTAAGCTCGCAACGGATATTTACAGTGTAGCAGTCTGCGATGCTTCTGGAAATACGATCTATACAATGACGAGCAGGACGGATGAGGAGAAAACAGAGTCTGTCAATTTCGGACTTGCGGCAGGAACTTATTATCTGAAAGTGTCGGGCGTGACATATCTGAATGCGTCTGGATCATTTGCAATCTATGGGACAAACGGAGAAACCTACAAGCTGAATGCCTCTTGGACAAACGCAGACAACTGGGAGTGTGAGAGCAATAACACGATCGCCGCTGCGAATAAAATGGAGTCCGGCAAAGCAATCTACGGTAATCTGTACGGGGTAAGTGATGTCGACTATTATGGCATTGAAACTGCAAAAGACGGCTATATTGTGGTCAATTTACAGCATTCTAAAGTTACGGGACGTCAGAACACAGCGATTTATGCAGTCACAGTCTGTGATGTTTCCGGAAACGCCATCTATGAGATGACAAGCAAAGCCCAGGAGGAATCCAGCGATTCTATCAAATTAGGGCTGACCGCCGGAAAATATTTTATAAAGGTGGCAAGCCAGAATGCATATTACGGCGGAAACTATGTGATCAAGACCAAATTTAAGGCATGCAGTACCTGGGAGAAAGAGAGCAACGATACCTACAGTACGGCAAATACGGCTGTTTCCGGCACAACCTACAGCGGCGATATCCGTACCTACAGTGATATAGATTATTTTAAGACAACACTTTTCGCAAACGGATATATCAATGTAAAACTGACGCATCCGGTTGTGAGCGGTCAGGAAACCACAAATATGTATGTACTCAGCGTGATCCGAAAGGTAGATAAAGATCAATATACAGAGGTCTATACCACAAACATCCGCGGCGGAGATACCAGTGTTTCCACACCGAATCTCGGACTGCCAAAAGGTGAGTATTATGTCAAAATTGCAGGAACCGGAAATTCAGCAGGAACATTATTAAGCGGTACCAGTTATCCGGTAAATTATGACGTATGCATCAATGCAAAAACGGCTGGTAACAGAGAGGTGGAGTCGAATGATTCGGCTGCTACTGCAAACAGTGTGAAGAACGGAAAAACCTGTTATGGAAGTATCAGCAGTTCTTCAGACAAAGATTACTACAAGATCAAAATGTCAAAAGCCGGATATCTGCAGCTGAAATTCGGACATAAAAACAACCAGAGCACATCAAGCTGTTATAATGTTGTTCTTTACAATAAGGATAACAGTGAAATTTATAAATTTACCAGTACAGGAACAGAGACATCCTTTACCTCCTGTAAATTAGGATTGGCTGCGGGAGAGTATTATGTATGCATCAGCCAGGCATCTACACTTTATACCGGCGACTATACGATCTGCATGACACAGAAAGCGGTCTCCGGCTGGGAGACAGAGAACAACGGTGACTGGGCTACGGCGGATAACATAAAAGTCGGTAAGTCGGTAAAAGGTGTAATCACAGGATATACGTCAGATGAGGACTGCTATCGCTTTACACTCACAAAAGCGCAGTATATCAATTTCAGCCTGGCACATGAGAAGATCAATGATTCGGGAAGAAGCTGGTATGTGACATTATATAATGCAAATGGCAAGCGGTTTTATCAGAATTATGATCATATCTATTGTTATGCCGGCAGTACCTATACAGAGTCACCTGCTGTCAAATTAAGCAAGGGAACCTATTACCTGAGAGTGCAGGCATATGCGAAAAATGCAGTGGAAAAAGAATACACGCTCGGTGTTAATAAGATTGAGAACAGAAAAACAAGCGTAACTTCCGTAAAATCCACAGCATACAATAAACTGAAAGTTTCATGGAAAGTTGTACCGGCTGCAGCCTCCTATCAGATCTATCGCAGCACAAAGAAAGATGGCGATTACCAGCATATCAAGACCATCGACAGTGTGGGCACCAGTTCCTGGACAGACAGCAGTGTAAAAACCGGAAAAACATACTATTATAAGATCAAGACGGTTGTTAAGACACAGAATGGAGAACAGACCAGTGGATTTTCGAATGTAAAATCTGCAAAGGCGGTTCCGGCAAAGACGACGTTAAAGGCAAAAGCGTCGGATGCAAAGAATGTAAAACTGACCTGGTCCAAAGTAAAAGGTGCAAGCGGCTATGAGATCTACCGCAGCAACAGTAAAGATGGAAAATATAGTAAAGTAAAGACCATATCCAAAGGTAGTACGACATCTTACAAAAACGGTAAATTGAAAAAATCGACGACCTATTATTATAAGATCCGTGCATACCGCAAAGTGGATGGAAAGAAAGTATATGGAAGTTATTCTTCCGTTGTTTCCGTAAAGACCAAAGCAAAATAAAAGTAAAAAGAGATACCCCGGTGGGATGATCATCATACATCCTGCCGGGGTATTTTTAAGATTTTATGAAAATTCTGGTAAGATATATTCAAAGAATGGGTTTTATGGTAGAATAAAATAGATTATGTAAAAGTATGAATGTGAGGTAATCCATGAGAAGACGGGAAAGATATAAACATCTGCTGAATTTGTTTGCGAATTTTCTGATGCTTGCGGCTGAGACAGCAATGTTTGCTTTTATATGGTATAAAATGTATGTGCCGGAATTAGAGGATAAGTTTTGGAATAGAGGAAACTGGGCAGTAATCGGAATGTATGCTTTGGTAATATTTTTCTTTGTCCGCACATTTGGAGGATACCGGATCGGATACCTTCGAATTACAGATATTTGTTTGTCGCAGATCCTTGGAATTTTGTTTGCAAATATTATCGAGTATTTTCAGATTTGTATGATTGCAAATGATTATATGTCAGCATCACCGCTTCTGTTATTGACGACAGCTGAGATTGCAGTGACACTGCCTACCGTTTTTGTTGTAAGATATTTTTATGTCAGATTATATCCGCCAAGACGTATGATCGTAATATACGGGGAACATTCTCCGGAAGAACTGATTTCCAAGATTAATTCCAGAAAAGATAAGTACAATGTTTGTGCAACTGCCAGCGCCTATATGGGATATGAGGCATTGTATTCTAAAATATTAGAGTATGAAGCGGTAGTTTTATGTGATCTTCCGGCAAGTATCCGTAATAAAATTTTAAAGTTCTGTTATGATCAGAATAAAAGAACCTATATTACACCGAAGATATCGGATATTATTTTAAATGGAACGGAACGAATCCATTTGTTTGATACACCTCTTATGTTGTCAAGAAATCAGGGGCTTACGATAGAGCAGAGATTTGTAAAGAGGACTATGGATATCGTGTTTGCACTGCTCGCGATTGTTATTTCATCGCCGTTTTTACTGGTCATTGCAGTTGCAATCAAACTGTATGATGGGGGACCGGTATTCTATAAGCAGGAGCGTCTGACGAGAGACCGCGAGACGTTTCAGATTATCAAGTTTCGCAGCATGAAAGTAGATTCGGAAAAACAGGGAGCACAGCTTGCCAAAAAAGATGATGACAGGATCACATTGGTTGGAAAAATAATTCGAAGAACGCATTTAGACGAGCTTCCTCAGATTTTTAATATTTTAAAGGGAGAAATGTCTTTTGTTGGTCCTAGACCGGAAAGACAGGAAATTGCTGAAAAATATGAAGAAATTGTTCCGGAATTTCGGTTCCGCCTGAAAGTAAAAGCCGGATTGACGGGGTATGCACAGGTATATGGAAAATATAATACAACACCATATGATAAATTAAAACTGGATTTGACTTATATACAGACATATTCAGCGTGGTTAGATGTGAAATTAATGCTTATGACATTTAAGATTATGTTTCAGAAAGAAAACACAGAAGGTGTAGATGAAAAGCAGACGACAGCGATCAAAAAGGAATCATAGAGATGGAACAGGCAAGCGAAGTACAGATATCTGTTATAATGCCGGTTTACAATGCACAAGATTATGTGGAACAGGCAATAGAGTCAGTAAGAAAACAGAAAATGAAATGGGAATTATTGGTTATTGATGATTGTTCTACGGACAATACCGGACAGATATTGATGAAATATCAGAATGATGAGCGCATTATAGTTATCAGAAATAAAAGAAACAGTGGAGCAGCAGAATCGAGAAATGCCGGTATTCGGATGGCACATGGAAAATATATTGCATTTTTAGATGCGGATGACTGGTGGGCAGATGGTAAATTAAAATTACAATATGAAATATTAGAACAACAGAATGCTGTGTTGTGCTGCACAGGACGAGAACTTATGCGTGCGGACGGAAAAAGTACGGGTAGGATAATACATGTTCCGGAATTGATTACCTATGAGATGTTGTTGAAAACAAATTATATCCCCTGTTCGTCTGTATTGGTGAGAACGGATGTGGCACAGCGTTATTATATGGAGCATGCAGAGATGCATGAAGATTATATATTGTGGCTGAAAATATTAAAGGAATATGGGCAGGTAAAAGGAATAGATCTTCCGTTATTAAAGTCACGCATGAGCGCCGGAGGAAAGTCGCGCAATAAATACAAGTCAGCTAAAATGCAGTGGAAAGTTTACCGTTTTATAGGAATGAACCGGCTAAATGCATTGCGTTATATGGTACATTACACATTAAATGGTGTCAAAAAATATACAAGAGGGTAAGGAAAATGAAAAAAAGGATTTTAGCAGTAATCATGGCAGTCTGCGTGAGTATGACAGCACTGCCTGCAGATGTACGTGCAGCAGAAGACAGTGCAGTTCAGACAGAAAGCACGCAGAAAACATCACCGGCAGAGGAATCAGTCCAGACAGAAAACACTGGGAATGCAGCAGAAGAGCTGACCGGAACAGAGATGGCAGAGACAGAAGAAGCAGCTGAAACGGAAGAAACAGCAGAGACAGAAGAAACGACCGAGACGGTAACAATCGAAACAGAGACGATTGAGACAGAAGAGCCGGCAGAGACAGAAACAACTGAAACAGAATCTACGGAAACAGAGAGCACCGAGACGGAAACAGCTGAAACGGAGACAGAGGAGTCAACCGAAACGGAAACAACTGAAACAGAGACAGAAGAGCCGACCGAAACGGAGACTGCGGAGACAGAGACTGTCCAGGCAGCAGAACTTAACTACATGATGGTAGAGTCACCGTACGTTGAGACACCGGGAACGCAGAATGTGGTCTTAAGTCTTGGAACAGGCGATGAGCAGCTTTCGGATATCGTCTTAAATTATAAGAATCTGACCACCGGAAAAGCATATCAGACAAAAACTGCAGGAATAGAAGAGGATATGATCCGGTTTACCATGGATTTTTCAGAAAATGGACAGGTAGGAGAGTATCAGATCACTTCCGTGCAGTTTACACAGGAGAAAACAAAACAGGAAATCCTGCTATCAGACCTTGGCATGGATGTAAGATTTGGTGTCAATGAACAGGCAGAGACGAACCCGGATCAGGTACTTTATGATGAGGATGCCTATGCGGATGTGGATGCTGATGTTGTTACTATGAGCGCAGATGGAGAAGTTATTTCCGAAAACACTGTGGAAAATGTGCTGGAGCAGGGAATCTCAGAGGCTGTCGCCAGTGTTGCAGATAACTTAAAAGGTGCGAACAGTAATGTGAAAGTCGTACTCGATCCGGGACATGATGGCACCCATGCAGGAGCATCCGGTTTTGGAGTACAGGAAGCGGATCTGACACTTAAGATCGCCACATATTGTAAAGAAGAATTATCTACCTATAATGGTATTACTGTTTATATGACAAGAGAGAGTGCAAGCTGTCCGGCAGGCGGCGGAGATAATATTGCATGTCTGGATGCCCGTGCAAACCTTGCAAAGAATGTGGGGGCAAATGTGTTAGTAAGTTTCCATTTAAATACTGCAAACGGAACAGCGAGAGGTGTGGAAGTTTATTATCCGAACAGCAACTATAATGCACAGGTAGGAAGCAATGGACAGGCACTTGCAAAGAAAATATGCGATAAATTGGCAGCACTTGGATTGAATTATCGTGGAACTTTGATTAGAAATGCATCTTATGATAAATATCCGGACGGCTCTGCCGCAGATTATTATGGTCTAATCCGCCGTTGTAAAAACAATGGTATTCCGGGAATGATCATCGAGCATGCATTTTTAGACAATGCAAATGACTACTATACATATTTAAGCTCTGATGATAAATTAAAGGCACTTGGTGTTGCAGATGCTACTGCGATCGCAGAGTATTTCGGTCTGACAAAAGGTGCTCAGACAGTTACCTGTACCTATACGCAGTCAAGAGCGGATGGAAGTCTGAAAATCAAATGGAGCGGACTTGATAATGTTGATTATTATGAGATCTGGCGTGATACTAAAGATGCCTATGATTATGAAAAGATCGATGAAGTATCTGATGCGACATCTTTTATCGATGATACCGTAGAATTGGGAACAAGATATTACTATTTGGTTCGTCCGGTATTTAATGACGGAACTACGGGAGAATACTCCAAATCCATCTCTGGTGTGGCATTAGCAAAGACAAACTTTACGAAAATCGAGGCAAAGAGCGGAAAGAAGGTCGCTTTAACCTGGAAAAAAGTTTCGCAGGCAGAAGGATATCTCATTTATCGCAAAGACAGTGAGGATGGAAAGTATAATCAGATCGGTAAAGTGACTTCAGGAAAGACTCTGACATACACAGATACTGTGAAATCCAATAACAAAACATATACTTATAAAATACAGGCGTATAACACAAATAATGGTAAACAGGGTGTCGGTGCATATTCCTCCACAAAATCTGCAAAGACACTTGCAAAAACAAAAATTACGGGAATCACATCCTCGAATGAGGAAGTATTAAAAATTTCCTGGAAAAAGGTAAGTGGGGCAAAGGGATATATCATTTCCCGCAGCACAAGTAAGAACAGCGGTTATAAAAAGATCGACACAGTAACAGGAAAAACTTCCTACTCAGATGATACGGTAAAAGCAGGAAAGACCTATTACTATAAGGTCGAAGCATATAATGTCAACAGCGGTACAAAAGGATACGGCGGTGCATCAGACGCGGTGGCAGGAAAAACTGCAAAACGTACAAAGATCACATCAATCGTTTCCACAAATGAAAAAACACTGACGATCAAGTGGAATAAGATCACAGGAGCTTATGGTTATCGTATCAAACGAAGTACCGATGAAGATGGTACTTACAAAGTTGTTAAGACGATTAAATCCGGAAACACGACCAGCTACAAAGACACCAATGTAAAAGCAGGAAAGACCTATTATTACACGGTTGAAACGATGGTAAAGACAGGAGACAATATCTGTTATAGCGGTGATTCAGCGTCCATGGAAGGAAGAACAGCGAAAAAAGCGAAGATCAAGTATGCTGTTTCAAATGGAAGTAATCAGATTGAAGTAAACTGGGGAGCAGTGAGAGGTGCCTACGGCTACCGGATCAAACGCAGTACGTCAAAGAATGGTACTTATAAAGTGGTTGCCACTTTAAAAGGAAAAAATAATACGACCTATCAGGATAAAAAGTTAAAAACTGCAAAGACCTACTATTATAAGATAGAGACGATCAACAAGGTAAATGGCAAAAAAGGATACAGCGGTAATTCGGCAGCTGTGTCGGCAAAGACTTTGAAAACTACATCCATTACAGCAGTAAAGGCAACCGGAAGTACTTCCGTAAGACTGGAATGGAAAGCTGTGGATGGGGCATCCGGTTATCAGATTTACCGGAGTACGTCAAAAGACAGTGGTTATAAAAAGGTCGGACAGGTCAAAGGTAAAAATACGAAAAAATATGAGGATAAAACATTAGAAGCCGGAAAAACTTACTATTATCAGGTTCGTGCATATAAGAGCAACAGTGCTAAAAACGGTGTGGCATCTTTCTCAAAAGCACAGAAGGCATGGACGATCAAACAGGTGGTATTCTCCCAGATCACAAGTGACAGCAAAAATCAGGTCACACTTGGCTGGAAGAAAGTTTCAAAAGCACAGGGGTATGATATTTACCGGAGCGACGAGTCAAACAGTGGATTTGAAAAGATCGCTTCAATTTCATCCGGATCTACACTGACTTACACGGATAAGGGCGTAAAGAGCGGCAATACGTATTACTATAAAATTGCAGCAACTTATAAGATCAAAGGCAGTGCAGGCAGAGGAAGTTATAGTAAGGTAACAGAGGTTGCAGTCTTAAAACAGGGAAGTATTTCTTCTATCACACTCGGAGATAATAATGTATTAAATATCTCATGGAACAGTGTTGCAAATGCAAGTGGCTATGAACTTGCCGGTGCGGTCAGCGAAAAAGGAACTTATACCACATTACAGACTTCTGGTGCAACATCCTTTACACACAGCAATCTGGTACAGGGAACGACATATTACTATAAAGTAAGAGCATACAAAGATTTAAGCAACGGAATCCGTATGTACGGACCATGGTCAGCGGTAAAAGCAAAAGCTGCAGCGCATGAGATCATGGGTACAAGCAGTGTGACAGTCGACCAGATGGTATCTTACTATAATAAACGTTATACCTTCCCGGCAGATACTTACCGTGATAAGGGAGCAGATTCTGCGGAGGCATTCTTTAAGATCTTAAAAGAAGAGGCAGAAGCCGAGGGTGTAAGAGCAGATGTATTATTTGCGCAGGTTATGTTAGAGACCGGAGGATTACAATTCGGCGGAGATGTGCAGCCGAGTCAGTGTAACTTTGGAGGACTCGGTGCAGTCGGTGGCGGTGCAGCAGGTGAGACTTTTGCAGATGTAAGAACCGGACTCCGTGCGCAGGTACAGCACTTAAAAGCATACGCAAGTACAGATGGATTAAACAATGCATGTGTGGATAAGCGTTTCCAGTATGTATCGCGTGGAACAGCCAGATACGTGGAGTGGCTTGCGATTCCGCAGAATCCATATGGAAAAGGCTGGGCAGCAGATGCGGATTATGGTACGAAGCTGCTTCGGATCATGGATAGTTTATAAAGAGGATATGATCTGTACATATGAGCTTGTAAATTAAGACGGGGAGAACTATGTGGAATGTAAAGAAAAAATGGGGTGTGTTTTTAGGTATATTGTTTACGTTTAGTGTTGTTTTATCTTCTACATTCTGTGACATTTGGGCTGCTGACACGGAAAAAATGTGCTGGGTCCATATGGAAGAAGGAAAAAGATGGAATGTACAGGTTGAAGTTGGAGAAAAAGATTTATATATAGGCGATTACTTGCTGTTGTACAATGAACAAAAATATAATCGCCTTTATGTTTCCAATTTTGATAAAGTGTCATATCAAAGCAATAATAAAAAGGTAATAAGCGTTGATAAAAAAGGAAAATTGAATGTAAAAAAAGCCGGTAAAGCGGTTATTACTGTAAAATATAAAGGTAAGCCGGCAAAATGTAATCTTACTGCTGTAAAGAGCCTTGCGAAAGAGAGAAACTACAGCAAAGTATCTCAGAATGCGAAATCTGCCAAAAAACTCATTAGTGCATATGGCGCCGGGATTACCAACAAAAATCGTTATAAGGTATTAGCTGCAAGACAAAATTATTACTTTGATAAGAATAAAGGTAGTGGTGTTGCGGAGATAAATAAGGGAAGCAAAAAAATAAAACAAATCGTGGAACCATTGAATGGACGGGCAAATATGATATGTAATCTGGTAGATCAATATGGTGAACAGAAAAATCCGTTTTCAGAATCTAACAGCAAAAGATTTAAAGTAAAATCAATACAAGGAAAAGGAAATACGGTTACGATTACATTGAAATCACCGGTAACAAATGACCAGATGTTTGGAGCACGGTGGAAATATTTTTTAGACAAAAATGCATCAATGAAAAATACGGATACAGCGGAACTCTTATTTACGGTATCGAATAGAACTTTTGGTCAGATGGATGAAGTGAATGCACTTTTTAAAAAAGGAAGTAATAAAATCATCATTCAGACCAAAATGACGATGAAAAAAGGAAAAACTTATTATGTAAATGGAGGATACGGATGGCTTAATACAAAAGATGAACATCGTACACCATTTATCGCCCAATAATAAAACAATACTGGTATTGATATACACCCTCTTTACTGAATTGCCGGTAAGGAGGGTTTTCGTTATTGTACTATCCGCACTAAAACTTGCAAAGAATAGCTAATTTTGATATAATACGCCGGTATATAGTGTTGTAGAATAGTATCATGGGAAAGGGAAAAAATGTTAAAAAGATTTATTAACGATATAAGAAAAAATTTTCACTATGCGGTTTATTCTGCAAAAGCAGAATTAAAAGCAGAGGTAGCAGGATCCTACCTCAACTGGATCTGGTGGATATTAGAACCGGTCTGTCTGATGCTTATTTATACATTAATTTTTGGATATGTGTTTAATGCAAGCGAGCAGTATTTTACCGTGTTTATTTTTATTGGAATATCTTTGTGGGATTTCTTTAGCAGAAATTTAAAAAACAGTGTAAAAATGGTGAAGAAAAATAAGCCGATTGTTACCAAGGTTTATATTCCCAAATTTATTCTTATATTATCAAAAATGATGGTAAATGGATTTAAAATGATGGTATCTTTTGGGATTGTTATTTTAATGATGATTATATATCGGATACCAGTAAGTATTAATCTGATATATATTATACCGTTGATGATAGATGTATTTTTATTATGCTTTGGAATTATGTGTATTTTATTGCATTTTGGAGTGTATGTCGAAGATCTTGCGAATGTAGTCGACATTGCTCTGAAACTGATGTTTTATCTGACAGGTATTTTCTATTCGATTGATAAGAGAATTGGTAAAAGATATCCTCTGATGGCTACAATTCTTGGAAAGGCAAATCCAATGGCATATATTATTACCGGATTTCGGAAATGTTTGATTTATTGTGAACGTCCGAGCCTGCGTGTAATGGCACTCTGGTTTGTTTTATCGTTGATCATATGTGTGATTGGAGTAAGAACAATCTACAAGAATGAAAATAGTTATGTGAAGGTGATTTAATATGGGAGAAAAACGATATTCAGTTACAGTTGAAAACGTAACGATCCGATATAGGAATTTAAAAGCTTATTCTATAAAAAAACAGTTATTTCGAAAAAAAAATAATGAAAAACAATATTTTGAAGCTGTTAAAAATGTTTCATTTCAGATTGAAGAAGGGAAAATCCTTGGAATCATTGGAAAAAACGGAAGCGGAAAATCTACTATTTTACGTGCAATAGCAGGAATATTTTCGCCGGATGAAGGAACTATTGACTTACATGGACATAGTATATCACTGCTTTCAATTGGCGTAGGATTTCAGAAAGAGCTGACAGGAAGAGAGAATATCAAGTTATCAGGTATGCTGCTTGGGTTCAGCGAAGAGCAAATTGCAGCAAAAACAGATGAAATCATTGAATTCGCAGAACTTGGTGATTTTATCGACATGCCGGTAAAGACATATTCAAGTGGTATGTATTCCAAACTTGCATTCTCAATTACCGCAATCCTTGAAACGGATATTATGCTTGTGGACGAAGTGCTCAGTGTAGGCGATCATAAGTTTAAAAAGAAAAGCTACAAACGTATGAAAAAGCTGATTGAAAATAAAGAAAGAACGGTTATCATAGTTTCTCATAATATGGATACTCTCGAAGAATTATGTGATGAGGTCATGTGGATGCATGAGGGTGTTGTGAAAATGATCGGAGAGCCCAAAGAGGTGCTGGAGAAATATAAGGAGTTTATGCAGTAAATCAAGGAGGCATGTTGTGGGCAATTTTTTCAGAAAGCTGAAATGTGTTTCGATAAGAGATATTGGACATATATTTTTATTCCTGGCAGCGATTATTCCGGCAGTCTGCATGAGAAGAAAAAGAAAAAAATTATGGCTGGTATGTGAGTATGGGTTGGAAGCAAGGGATAATGGATATTGGTTTTATCGGTATGTAAAAGAAAAACACCCGGAGCAGGATATTGTATATGCAATAGATTTTTCGAGTGAAGATTATAAAAAGGTTGCAAAATTAGGGGAATGTGTACCATATGGAACGTTCAAACACTGGATTTATTATTTGTGTGCCCAAATCAATATCAGTTCCCAAAAAGGCGGAAAACCGAATGCGGCTGTATGCAATCTGTTAGAAGTATATGGTTTTTTGAAAAATAAGCGTGTTTTTTTACAACATGGAATTACTAAGGATGACGCAGAATTGTTTTATTATAAAAACACAAAAATGCGTCTGTTTATTTGTGGTGCAAAACCGGAATATGAATTTATACAGAAAAAGTTTGGATATCCGGAGGGATATGTTGCTTATACGGGATTTGCGAGATTTGATGAGTTACCGTTAGAACATGAGAATAAATCTCATATGATTCTTGTCGCGCCGACATGGAGAAGATGGTTATATCAGGTAAGCAATAATCCTTATGAAAATGCAAAGAGTGACATCCATGCAACACAATATTATGAAGAGTGGATGGGGTTTTTAAAATCAGAAAAACTTGCTGATTTATTAAAAAAGACGAATTACCACATAGTTTTTTTCCCGCATAGAAATATGACGGACAGTTTTAAAGGGTTAGATCAGATTGCGGATGGTGTACAATGTATTACCTGGAAAAACGCAGATATTCAGGATCTTATGAAAAGGGCAGATTGTATGATCACGGATTATTCAAGCACAGCAATGGATTTTGCTTATATGAAAAAGCCAGTGATTTATTACCAATTTGATTATGAAAAATATCGCAAAGAACAGTTTGCAGAAGGGTATTTTGATTATAGGAAAGATGGATTTGGCGAAGTGTGTTGTCAGAAGGAAGAACTTTTAAATGAGTTGGAAAATGTCTTAAAACGACATTGCATGATGGAAGAGAAGTATGAAAAATTATGTGATACGTTTTTTGAACTTCGGGATCATTTGAATTGTGAAAGAATTTATAAAAAGATAAGGAAAATTGCAAATGAATGAGACGACAATAAGCGTCATAATACCGGTCTATAATGTGGAAGAATATCTTGAAGATTGCTTAAGTGCAGTTATTAGGCAGACCTTCAGACAGTTTGAGGTATTGCTGATTGAGGACGGGTCTGAGGATAAAAGTATTGAAATATGTGAAAAATTCTGCAAAAAAGATGAACGGTTCAAAGTTTTTTCAAGCGGACACAGAGGTGTTTCAGCTGCAAGAAATTTAGGGATTGAGAAAGCAGATGGAAAATATATCGTTTTTATAGACAGCGATGACAAAATTGAAAATGATATGCTTGAATATCTGTATAGGGGAATCTGCAACTATCACACACAGATAGCAATTTGCGGAATAGAGATTATTGAAGGGAAAAAAAAGAGAAAAATAGCACAAAAAGTACCGCTTGTGTTAACCTCAGAAGAGGCACTTATTGAAATCTGCAAAGATGGAAAAATAAAAAATTATCTGTGGGCACAGATTTATGAAAAAAAGTTGTTTGATGGAATTCGTTTTCCGGAAGGCAGAATCTTTGAAGATATTGCTGTGTATTATCGTGTAATTGAAAGGGCAGAGAAGATTGTTCTTTTAGATCAGATTAAATATTATTACGTAAGGAGAAAGGGAAGCCTTTCTTTTGGAAAGAACAAAGCGGCGAATGTGCAGAGATGTTATTCATACCGTGAACGTTACGAATATCTTATGACAAAATATCCGGTTTTGAAACAGGATATGCAGCGTTTGATTTTTGTGAATTACCGAAAATTATGTAAAGAGTGGGGAAAAGACGAAAAAGGATTTACAAAATCGGATATACAGATAGAAAAAAATTTTTTTCAAATGATAGAGAAAGAGTTACAGCATAACGTAAAGCTGACTTCGGTGGAAAAAAAGGAAGTTCCTGTACTTGGAAAATATAACGGAGCTATTAGTATAAGATTATGGCTGCTTGAGGGAATAAGGATTTTTCAAAAAGTGGTGATGAAACTGTATAGAAGAGGAAATAAAAAATGAAACCGTTGATAAGTATTATTGTTCCAGTGTGGAATGTTGACCAGTTTTTAGAAAAATGTTTAGACAGTCTGCTGTGTCAGACTTATGATAATCTGCAGATCATTTTAGTGGATGATGGGTCGCCCGATGCCAGTGGACAGATCTGTGATATCTATGCTAAGAAGGATAGAAGGATTGAAGTGATCCATCAGGAAAATGCTGGAGTATGTAATGCGAGAAATACTGCGTTAAGACATGTAAAAGGCGACTATATCGGTTTCGTTGATCCAGATGACTGGGTAGCTCCTGATATGTTTGAATATTTATTACAGGGAATCGAACGTGAAAATGCGGATATTGCCTGCTGCCATTATTATAGGGTAACACAGGGAGAAGAAATTTATTCGCAGTGTGACGGCATTGACTATGTATATACGCGTGAAGAGGCAGTTGAGGAGCTGATTAACAGATTTCTGATACGAAATGTATTTTGGAACAAGCTGTTTCAGGCGGAATTGTTTCGGGATATTGTTTTTCCAGAAGGAGTTATCTATGAAGGTACAGTTATGATTTATCAGCTTCTTCTGCGTGCTGATAAAGTAGTTATGTTGGGACAGCCAAAGTATTACTATGTAGATAATCCTAAAAGCTATATAAACAGTGATTCATTTCCATATTACACAGATTTTGTTATGGCGCATATAGGAAGATATCGGGCATTGGAAAAACGTTTTCCACAGCTTCGGGAAAAAATGATGCAGGATCTATTGGCGGCATTATTTAAATTTCAGTATATGTATCGGGTAAAAACTGAGATTGTACAAAAGGAACAGGAAAGAATTGCACAGATTCAGAACTTTTTTGAAGAAAAAAAAGATTTTATAGAGAATGATATAGAACTGGATGAGATACACAGGAGACAGCTGCCGTATCTTTTGAAATTTACACCGAAAGATTTAAAAAAAGCACGGAGAATCGCGGCAGTGGACAGCCGGAAGAAAATGCTGTTTCATGTGTTGAGAAAAGGAAAAAAACAAGAAAAAGAAATACCCTCTTCAGTTACTTATGATAGAAAATATTATCAGGAGATCAACAATCACATTTTGAGAGAAATTCAGGAATGTGAGTTCGAAATTTTGAAAAAAGTGCATGAAGTTTGTGAAAAAAATAAGATTCAATATTATCTTTATGGTGGAACATTGCTTGGTGCGGTGCGCCATGGCGGATTTATTCCATGGGATGATGATGTGGATCTGATCATGCCATTAGATGATTTTGACTGCTTTAAAGAGATTGCACAGCTAGAACTTGGAGAAAAATATTTTGTACAGACCTGTATGAATGATCCGGAGTTCCCTAAGGTTTTTCTGAAAGTACGCAGGGAAGACAGCTATATTTGTGAAGATAAATGGGAAAATCGTAGAATGCATGCAGGAATTTATATCGATATTATGCCACTTGCGGGGTTCCCGGCAGGAAAATGGAACAGAAAAATATTTTTACATGCATTTTCATTCTGGGAGCAGTTGTGTTCATTTGACAAGCCGGTAACAGGTCATTTGAGCGTGAAGATTTTATTTGCGGTCATGAAAAAACTCCCATTAAAATTCCGATACGGCATGCGTGAATGTGTTCTGCGGCTGTCAGATCATCTGGCAGGAAACAGTGGACTGGTGTGTAGCTATGGAAGCCATTACAAACCTATGACACGCCGGGTAATGCAGCAAAGTTGGTTTACAGGAAATGAGCAGATGAATTTTGAAGGGCAGGATTTTTATGTGCCGGCAGGCTGGAAGGATTATCTGGAATATCTATATGGTGAAAATTATATGGAACTTCCGCCTGCTGAAAAGAGAGAGACACATTTAAATCTTACAAAAACCCGTTTGCCGGAGAAAAATAAGCTATAAATGCTAAATAACGGAAAAATCTAGTAAAAAACATGTAAATATGATATGATTTTTTAAGAAAATATTGTCATATACAGAGATAAGAAGGGAATAGACATGAAGCATTACAAAGTTGGTTATACGGCAGGTGTATTTGATTTGTTTCATGTAGGACATCTTAATTTGTTGGAACGGGCGAAAGCACAGTGCGATTATCTGATTGTGGCGGTAACGACAGATGAACTTGTTTCCTACAAAAATAAAACGGCAATGATTCCGTATGAAGACAGGGCCAGGATCGTGGCCGCTTTGAAGGTAGTAGATAAGGTAGTTCCTCAGGTAAACATGAACAAAATGGAAGCGTGGGAGCGTTATCATTTTAATGCAATGTTTGTAGGAGATGATTGGAAAGGGACAGAAAAATGGAAACGATATGAGGAGGAATTCCGTGCTGTTGGGGTGGATATTGTTTATTTTCCCTATACTAAAGGAATTTCGTCTACTCTTATAGAAGAAAAACTAGAGGATAAATTATAAGAAAGGTAGAAAAAGTTATGAAAATGAAAACAAAAGCGAAAACATTATTGATGGCTCTCCTTATTTTGGCAACAACTGTATTGCAGCCTTTACAGATGTTTGCAGCTGATGTCGATGTACCGTCTGCTTATACAGGTAAGACGGTGTATGATGTGACAAAGTATGGCGCGGATAAGAAAGGAAAAAAAGATTCTTCCAGTGCTTTCCAGAATGCAATTACTGAGGCAAGACAAGAAGGGAGTGAGGCGATTGTCTTTATTCCAAAGGGAACATATCTGCTTGATTCACAGATAAGGCTAGAAGGAAATAATACGATTGTAGCAGATAAGGAAACGGTTATAAAGACTACAGCTGCATTGGGATTTTGGTTGATCGGCAATGATATCCTGGTCGACGGAGGAAAATGGATAGGTACGAAAGAATTTAACCAGAATATATTTAAAGCACAGCGTGGAACTGGTAATATCTGCTTAAAAAATATGACAATTTCGAATGCTGGTATTGGAGCCTGTTTTTCACCTGCAAAGGCTGTATTATCAAAAGTTATAATATCAGATTGCATTAATAGGGGTGTACTTTTGATGAACGGTGCAACTGTAACATTAGAGGATTGTACCATAAAAAATAATGGATCGGGATATTATAGTAAAATGAAATCAGGTGACTGTGGACATGGAATAGGAGTACAAAATTCGACTTTGAATTTGGAAAACAGCTATGTTGGTGGAAATACACAGTGTGGAATTTCACTTGTATCCAGTACGCTGTATATGAAAGGTACAACAATAAAGAAAAATGCAAGAAACGGAATTGGAACTTATAAGAAATGCAAAATAAAAATTAATGGTGGCGTAATAAAAAATAATGGATATGACAAAAAGATGAAAAAACAAAGCTATCAGGGAATCAGTGCGGTAGCAGGCAGTGATGTAACAGTGAAAAACTGCCAGATATCATCTAATAAGGGAAGTGGAATTTATATTGCAGACAAAGGTACGAATGTAAAGTGTAAAAATGTAACATTTGTAAAAAATAAAATTGCACAGGTCTTAATGGAGAAAAATACAAAACTTACACTGGAAGGGTGTACTTTGAAGCATTCATCTATGGGTGTGAGAAGAATTGCAGGTACCAAAGTTACATTGAAGAAAACAAATACGGAAAATGGAAAGAAAATAAAGAAGATAAAAATAGTCAGAATAAATTAAGGAGTTTAGAGATGGCAGACAGACCGAAAATATCAATTGTTATTCCAGTATATAAGGTAGAGGACTATATTGCGAAATGTATAGAGTCTCTGCAAAAACAGACATTAAAAGAATTTGAAATGATATTTATTGATGATTGTGGCGGAGATGGTTCCATTGCAATAGCAGAAAAGTATGCAAAAGAAGATCCAAGAATAAAGATTTTATATAATGAAGAAAATATGGGGGCTGGAAAGTCAAGAAACAGAGGTATTGATGCAGCAACAGGAGAATTTATTGCATTTGTTGATCCGGATGACTGGGTAGACGATAACTTTTATGAGGTTTTGTATACGCGTGCCAAAAGCGGTAATTATGATATTGTCAAAGCAGATCGTATCAAGGTGACATATTTTGATAATGGAGATATCCGTTATCAGCAGTCCCCTGTGAATGGAAGAATTAAAGCGGGAATGACGCAAAATAAACCGTTATTTCAGTTCTTTACGTCGGAACATCAGACCGCGATATTTAATTGTGATATGATTCATGAACACAAGATTTATAATGGCAGTGCGTCACACAGCGAAAACAGTGTATTTTTACTGCCAGCATGTTACTATGCAAAACGGTTTTGCATTGAGACTGGTGTAGCATATTATTATTTCCAAAGAGAAGATTCCAGCGTCCATGTATTCGATTATAAAAAGTTTTCGGGAGAATTGTGCTCATTTCAGGAACAAATGGAGTTTTTAAATCGAGAACTGGCAGGAACTACTGCTTATTATGATTTTATAGGGAAAAAGCTGTTATTCCTGATGAGAAGATATGATGAATTACAGGATATAAAAGAGTTGAAGGGATTTCGTAAGGAATTTCTGGAAACACTGAGCAATGAACTGGAGGTTATTAAAGATAAAAAGAAATTAAGGAAATATGGACGCCGTGTTGGTATGTTATTAGATCATAAGATACAGACCTATATTATGACCAACAGATTTCAGAAGGTTGCAGTCTGGCTGAAAAAAAGGAAAATACAGCTGGTGTCAGCTGGAATGGCAATAAAAAATAAGATATATACGGTAGAATCTATTGATGCTATTCAGAAAACCGTTAGAATATGCGGTGTAAAATTTACAAAAAAAATAGCACAGACTTTTGATTTTGGAAACAGAGAGTTACTGTATCTGCAAAGCTATCGTGGATGTATTATTTTCAGTAAAGCGTTTATAGAAAAAGATCCTGATTTTGCGAGAAATTATATTAATGCTTTTACGAAGAATAATGCTGAGTATAATTGCAATCTCCCAGTGGACAGTGAATTATATAAAGAGCATTTAGAAAAATTGAAAGATGGAGAATTGTGCTGGAGATATACAAAGAGATTTGGATTTATTTCTAAGGCAACAATTTATTTAAATGAACAACAGGAACTTTGTATGAAAGGTGAAATACTTGGAAGCAATGATATTATCGAAACAGAACATTTTATAGTGCATCCACAGCTGGAACGAAAGATTATACCTGGAGTTGTTTTAAAGGACTATATTGTTTCTCAGCCTAAGTTAGGAGATACGATTGATGAGTTAGAAAGATATATCGATTATATTTTTGATATATTTAAGGTGGATGATGAAACAAAAGTTTCTGGTATGGCTTATGATGCGTTCCCATTTAATTGTATTTTGAAAGAGGGTCATATTTATGAATTATTTGATCTGGAATTCGAGTACAAAGATGAATTAGATAAGGGATATATGATATATAAAGTCGTGCGTGTTTTAGGTAAGAGACGAAAAATGAACGCGTACTATCAGCTTTGTGAAAAGTATGAAGTTGTTCCTAAATGGGAATATTGGGATAATTTTAATTTCAGAATCTGGCTGGATACTATATCGGAACCTGACGATACACCGAGTAATGCAGAAAATAAAGAATTATTCCAAAAATATTTTATAAGTTAACTGCAGAAAAAGGGGGAAGAACATTTATGAAAAAACTGAAAAAAATAATCGCAATGTTCAGTATGGCAGCAATGGTATGTACTACATGTTTACCCGTCAATGCTGCCGAAGTGGCAAACAAGGAAACACAGTCCGTTACATCGGAAGAACAGGAATCTGAACTGTTGGAAGTAACAGAAACATCGGAGGTAACGGAAACTTCGAAAGTAACAGGGACTTCAGAGGTAACAGAAATACCGGAAGCAACGGCGACAACGGAACTGTTGGAAGTAACAGAAACTTCAGAAGTACAGGAAACGACGGAGACGGATGAAGAAGATGGCACTGAAATTGTCGAGGTAACAGAGACAACGGAAAAAATGACAGAAGCTGCTGAGACAGAAATAGAGTCTACAGAAATTAACAGCTTGGGTGCGTCATCCAGTATGAAGATATATGCCATATATCTGAATGGCAATCCAGGAGATGCTGTTTTGTTAGAATCCGGTGGAGAATATATTTTGATGGATTTGGGAGATTCTACTGCAGGTAAGTCAAAAGGGGCATATGCAAGTGTAAAAAAGCTTCTTGATCAGCTTGGAGTAAAGAAATTATCCCTGTATTATAGCCATTTTCATGGAGATCACACAGGTGGTGTAGGTGCAGATGGTGCACTTGACTGGCTGACCAGTGAATATAATGTGACGACGATCTATGCACCGGCGGCATCTCTGTTTCAGGGAAAGATTGATTTTTCAGATACATATGAAAAAATAGAAAGAATATCTGCAAAAAATAACGAAAGTACTAAGGTCAGTTATTTAAAGGTTGGCAGTACTTTTAATGTGGGTGGCATGTCATTTGAGATTATAGGACCAGTGGGAGTAGATAAATATACAGATCCGGGCGATAAGGAAAATGATACGGGAGCAGATTCTGACAGCGCATACGATGATTTTGTAAATAATTGTTCACTTGTTGCTCGTGTGACTTGTGGCGAGAAAGTATTTTTGTCAGCAGGTGATGCCAAAACAGAGGCAGAAAATGCCCTGATCAAAAAATATAAAAATACAGGTAAATTAAAGGCAGATATTTATAAGCTGTCTCATCATGGAATAGCACCTGCAAATTCAGAAGCTATGCTGGCTTGTGTCGCACCGACATGTTCTTTTGGAATGAATGGCGGATATACCGGAAATGAAGAATATGGTGATAATGGTAAAACCAGAAGAATGACATATAGCTCGAAGCAAAATGCCAGTGTATATGGTCTGTGCTATATGGTTGAAGATGAGAAAGATACATTGATCATTGATGTAAGTAATGGTGCAATTAAGATGTATCGGTCCAAGAGTCCGAAAAAACAGCTGTGTGGTATAGTACAGACAGTTGGGTCTTATGGTATATCTTATGATGGAAAGAATTCAATATTTGATTTTAATGATTATTATTATTTAGGAACCGACAGTAAGCCGATCACAGGGATACAGGATGTCGACTTTGACGGCGATGGAAAGAAAGAGAAGCATTTCTTTCAGTCCGGTGGACTTATGTATGCCGGGGTATGGGGATATGACAATGATAATAAATTTGTCTATAAACCATGGCTGCATGTAGGCAAAGATTGGCAGTACTATGAACAGAAAACAGCAGTGATGGCAACTGGCTGGAAAACAATTGATGGTGAAAAATATTATTTTGATAATAACACAGGATTTAGAAAATCAGGTATATGCACTATTGATGGAAAAAATTACATGTTCCGAGAGGGCGGAACACTGTATGTGGATCGATGGGTGAAACTTGGAAATGACAAACGCTATGTGGATAAAAACGGCGTTATTTTAACTGGTTTTCAGAAGCTGGATGGTGGATTGTATTATTTGAACCCGGATAATCAGGGAATTGCTGTAACTGGCGGAGCTGACTGGCCAATTACGGAAATTTCAGGAAAATATTATGCAGTTAAGGATACCGGATTGATTTTTACAGACGGATGGAAGAAGTACGGATCAGGGAAAAATCCAAAGTATCGTTATTTTGATAAAAATGGTGTGATGCAGACAGGCTGGTTTACAGATAAAGATGGCAGTAAATATTATCTTGAAAAATCAGGAAAATCAATAGGATACAGAGCTACTGGAATAACAACGGTTGATTCTGCAGTTTATAATTTTGGAAACAGTGGAAAAATGATAAAAAATTCCTGGTATAATAAATCAAAGTCTGGAAAAGATGCAGATTCCTGGATGTATTTTGGAAAAGATGGGAAGCGCGTCGCTGGATTCCAGACAATTGGAAAAGACAGATTTTATTTTGACAAGTCTACAGGATGTCGTGTAACCGGCTTAAAGAAAATCGGTTCAAAATATTATGATTTTACTCCTGGCGGCAAAATGCAGAAGAATACAACCGTAAAGATTAATGGTTATCAATGTAAATTTAATAAAAAAGGTGAATGGACCAATGTACCAAAGCCGGGAACCATTAAAATCGGAAAAGTATCAGCAAAAGGAAAAAATGCAACTGTGACATGGAATAAGAAATCAGGCATAACTGGATATGTTGTCTATATGTCTACGTCAAAGAAAGGAAAATATAAAGACGTAAAGACGATTTCAAACAGCAAGACAAAGAGTTACACACAGAAAAAACTGAAATCAAAGAAGACATATTACTTTAAAGTCCGTTCATATGTAAAGGTAGGAGAGTATACATTCTACTCTGGTGACAGTAAGGTAAAATCAGTTAAAATCAAATAATAGGGAGTAGGAACTTGGATATTAATATATTGCTCAAACTTCAGGAATGGAGAACTCATTTTTGCGATCAGGTATTTTTGAATATTACTTTTTTGGCGGAGGATAAATTCTTTTATTATGTTTTAGCGGCAATATATTGGTGCATTAATAAAGAAATGGGAACCAGACTGGGATTTTATTTGAATCTTTCAGGTATCCTGAATACGTTTTTTAAATCTGTTTTAAGAGTTCCGAGACCTTTTTTACGGGATCAGCGTTTAGAACCAGTGGCATCGGCAAAAGCCGGTGCTACTGGTTTTGCTTGTCCAAGTGGACACACGTCACAGGCAGCTTCGATTTATGGAGGAATTGCATTTGTTAACAGAAAAAAAAGAGCTATAAGCACAGTTATGATTTTGTTAACAGTTTTTATGGCATTTTCAAGGCTTTATTTAGGGGTGCATACTCTGCAGGATGTTTTTTTGGCAGCAGCGATAGCGGTGTTGGTCATGGTAGTCATGCAAAAAATATGGGGTTGGATTGAAAATGGAAATAACAGAGATATTTTGTTTGCCGTGGGTGTGTTTGCCGGTACAGTTATTCTTGCTGTTATCAGTTTTGGTATTCCATATGAAGCTGCTATGGAAGATGTTATGTATAGAACTTATATGGATATCGTTAAAAAAATAATGATGGTAACAGTTTTTTTATTGAGCTGGCTATGGGAAAGAAGAAAATTGCATTATCAGGTTCCGAAGGAACTATGGAAAAAATTACTGATATTTTGTTTTGGAAGTTTTATTTTATTTTTGATTTATAATCAGGGAAGGGAATATATCAATCAGATCTGTATCTGGTGTTTTCAGAAGAAAACAGGAAAAATTATTGG
>ERZ1026776.408-NODE-408-length-30145-cov-85.545829_pt1 | contig 30145 bp, 22 predicted proteins | sample MGYA00380125_ERZ1026776 | MGnify/ENA primary metagenome ERZ1026776 (study PRJEB33269, sample SAMEA4719761) | human gut metagenome | biome: human-associated habitat; feature: organic feature; material: feces | place: Cameroon | collected 2013-10 ...
ATGCTTAAACGTAAATGTGCCCTCTTGTGCAGGCTTGGTATTGGTAAATGTACCTGTACTTTCCAACTCTCCAGAACATTTCATTATCACATTACCATCCAAGTAAACCTCATCAGCAGAGCCAAGTAAAGGATAATCGTTTGTGTTCAGTTTTTGTCCCCATCTTGCACCTCCTGAGGCGTTTTTCTGAAGCTGATAGGCAACCAATCCACTCTTCAACTGTTCTGCAGAAAATGCCTTTATCTTTTCAGCAGATGTCAATGAGCCTTGTCCTATAGCCTTGACAGCATCACTAGTCTGCTCTATTCCATTGATGGTAAGCTTCGCACTGCTGTTGTATGCCAAGATGCCAGAAGCGGTGCTGGAGGATTTGATGATTTCTCCAACAAGGAGACCGGCATACTCTGTATCAGAAGTAGCTGTAACATTACCAGTGCCAAGCACATTGTTCAGATTGCATTCACGAGCAGTTCCTATTAAGTTTCCGACCATATCAGCTCCAGTTATATCGCCATAGTTAGCACTGTTCTGAATGGTTCCTGAGGCAAAAACCCCAGCAATGCCGCCAACGCTGCGTCCCGTATCTGTTACGACACCATAATTGACGCATGAAGTGATGGATTTGTCGACACCCTCATGGTTACCAACAACACCTCCTACAAAATTTGCACCATTCACCATTGCATGGTTTTCGCAGGTGCCGATGTTGCCGCTAGCAACTCCTGCTATTCCGCCAACGAAGTCTTTTCCTTCTACCGAACAGTTAACCAAGGTCTTGATATTTTCAATACAAGAGCCTGCATTTCCTACCAAAATTCCAGTATTATAATCATCAGTACTCTTTACCTTTGCATTGTCGAAAGTGATGTTCTTGATACTGCCAGCATCAGCATAGCCGAAGAAACCGGCATAGCCGGTGATACCGGTATCATCAGAGGTGGCATTGACGTAGAGATTTCTGATGGTCTTACCGTCGCCATCAAATGTACCTTGATACGTATTATCATCTGAGTTACCGATAGGAGTCCAGCTGAGTTCTGCAGTATTCGTAGCGGCATCCTTCGCATGGCAGAACTCAGACAAGTCGATATCTTCAGTCAGCGTAGCTGATGCTGATGGGTGAGTAGTTCCATCTTTTTCGCCTTCGTTCACAATCTTTCCGTTCACATAGTCGCGGAACCACGCTAGTTCGGCTGCTTTGGATATCAGAAAAGGATTGTCTACATCGCCATCACCTTTGGCAGGCGGCGTTGGTGTTTGTGCCCATGCCCCCCCATAAGGCATGAGGATAGCCATCACGAGCAGCAGCATCGTGACGAGCCGATTCGATTTGTGTAATTGTTTCTTTTCCATACACGTTTTGTTATTAATAATTAATGTAAATATTTTGTCTTATATATCAGCTTGCCAATTTATCGCAAAGACCAGGAGCTTTCCTCTATGATGGGATAGGCTTCGCCATCATGCCCATTGGATCATCAGAACGAAGATCATTCCTGGAAACATAAGAGGCTTGCCTGTATGATGAACAGGTATGCCGAACAGTAATCCGGCATGGCTCCAATCTAGCAATCATGCTGCAAATATACAAAAAATATTTGGAAAAAGGTGTCGCATTCCCCTGCCTAGGTGTCGCATTGCTATCATTTAGGTGTCGCATTGGTGGGGGAATGCGACACCTGAAAGGGGCTATTCCCGATAAAAATGTCTCTTTTCTCTTGTATTTTTCAAAAATTAACAATTTCTGCTTTCAATCATCCAAAGCTGCATTTGTAGCCGGATAGTCACTCTCTTCCGTCACTCAGAGTCTCCTAAAAGTCCGTTTTGCGTGATGCCAATAATACGAAAAAAGGGGCAGCATGTTCGTTCTGCTGTCCCTAGATATAGCCTTAGTGAAGCCTGTAATGAATCATTCTGTCGCACCCTTTAGAAAGATATAATTGTAAAGATTATGTATCTTTTATGGTATTTATATACACCTCCAAGAATACTGCTCAACTACCCATGTACGGCGAAACGCCGTATCAAGTATATCAACTCGCTGATTTACAGCATATTGCTTACTCGATTTTGCATATAATTTAAGTACAAACTGAAGGTCCGTTTCAAAAAGATTTTGAGAATTTGGGGGATTTCAAGCAAAAAGATTTTGAGAATCCGGGGGATTTCAGGCAAAAAGATTTTGAGGAAAAGAATATTTTTTGTAAATTTGCCCCCAATTGTAACATCAACAAATAAAGATTTTGAAGATATTCATTATGAAACAAAGGAATACAGACATCGACTGGATAAGAGCCATACTCATCATTCTCATGATATTGATTCATATCGTGAGTTTCGGCAACGCATACCCCCAGCTCAAGGTAGGCATCCTCTCGTTCATGATGCCTACCTTCCTCATTATCACAGGCTATCTTGTCAATATCGGGAAAAGCCCAAAGGAGATGGGAAGGTACCTGATGTGTCTCGCCTTGCCTTACGTCATCATGGTTACCGGGTTTTCTGTCCTCTCCTATTTCATGCCCGTAAGAGATGGCATCACGGAACTATCCCTCTCTCAGATTTGCGAGAAGATATTCGTTACTTCCATCGGTCCGTATTGGTTCATCCAAACGATGATTATCTGCGGCATTCTCTATTACGTCAGTTTCAAGGGAGCAACCTGGGGAAAACTCAGACAAGGGGAAACGACGAAGAGTACCACTACAAAACTCTTCATCTTCGCCACCCTACTCCTGCTCCTGTCCAAGACACCTGCTCTTTCGCCGAGTGCCGCCACCTATTATTTCATCGGCGTGGTGCTCAGACAATGCCATATCGGCTTTGACAGGATATTCCGTCCTTCCCCAGCAGCCCTACTTCTCTGGCTACTACTTCTGGGCATGGAAGAATGGTACGACTGGGGCACGCTCGCCATCGTCTTCTCCTGCTGGTGCTGCATTTCATCCCTGATGTGGATTCACAGCCTCATCATCCGCTTACTGAATAAAGCCTGCATCAGAAAGACAGAAGACACCTTATTATATATAGGCCGCAACACGCTGCCTATCTACCTCTTCCACCCCATCTTTACGATGGCAGCCAAGTTCTATCATCCCCTCTTTGGCTGGGACAGGAGCGAGATTATCTTCGCCCTCGTTACCATCTTCATCGCCATAGCCGGAAGCATCGGCATCGCCAAGATGATGGAGAAGACCCATCTGGCTTATCTCTTCGGAAAAGGAAAGATGCTGAGATAAATAATACCAGGATTATTTGGTAATTTGTAGATTTTGAAGTACTTTTGCAACATGAATATCAGGAACAAGATAAATAATATGGATGATGCCAAGCGGGAGAAGCTGGGCGAAGTCATCAGATTCGGAATCGTAGGCGGACTGGCTACGGTGCTGCAATACGTCATCTACCTGGCTATGATGCCGGCACTGACCCATTTCATCCCCAACATGGGCGACCACAGTCTGGCTACCACTGCCAACACCATCGCCTACATCGTGAGTTTCATCTTCAATTTCATCGCCAGCACCCGCTATACCTTCAAGGTAAAGGCGAATGCTAAGCGCGGAGCAGGATTCACCCTCTCCCACATCGTCAACTACTCGATGCAGACCCTCTGTCTCAACCTCTTCGTAGGCTTGGGCCTTGCCAAACAGCTGGCTATGATACCCACCCTCTGCATCTGCATCCCGGTAAACTTCCTCCTGGTGAGATTCTTTCTGAAGAAATAAGGAATCCCCCAAATACGATAAAAGAAAGATATGAAAAAGATATTCGATATTTTTAAAATCAAGAAAGAGGAAAGAGTTTCAGCACTCGTTGCTCTCATCATAGCATGTGCCCTCAATGCCCTGACAGTCATCAAATATTACAGTCAGTTTTCGCAGATTACAGATAATTATCACAAACTCTTTGTCAAGACCTTCCATGTGGCAGGTTTCGACCCGCTTACCTATAGCATCGTATCTCATTGGGACACAGAATATAATGTATACCGCCACCCGCTGCTGGCGTTCTTCATGTATATCCCGAATCAGATCAATCAAGGCTTGATGATGCTTACCGGCATCAATGGTGTTCAGTTTGTCGTGGGAGCCATTCTGGTGTTCTGCGCCTTCTATTCCTTCATATTCCTTTACCGGATATTCAGAGAAGTGATTGGTACCGAGCGCTTTGATGCAAACCTGCTCTCTGCCTTCTATTTCTCTTTCGCTTATGTGATGGTTTCAGCGATGGTACCCGACCATTTCATCATGTCGATGATCATACTCCTCTGTACCCTGTATATCACAGGCGTATGCATGAAGAAAGGCAGACAACTTACCATCTGGCAGACTATCCTGCTCTTTGTTTTTACTGCTGGCGTATCACTCAACAATGGTCTGAAGACCTATCTTGCCGCCCTTTTCACCAACGGCAGAAAGTTTTTCTGTATCAAATACTTCCTGATAGGAGTCATCCTTCCTGCCGCTCTCATATGGGGTTTCGCCAGATGGGAATACCGCACCTTCGTATGGCCTAAGGAGATGGCAAGACATGAGGCTAAGATGAAGAAAAACAAGGAAGCCACAGCCAAGATTTACCAACAATACCGCGACAGCACGGGCGTGAAAGACTCGGCAAAGGTGGAAGCTGCCGTCAAGAAAATCATCAAGGATAAGGCGCATGCCAAATATGTTCGTGACCATAAACAGATATGGAACAAGAACACGGGCAAGCCTATCGCCAAGGGCGAATTCATGAACTGGACCGACAAGACGACCTCCCGCTCACAAACGCTGGTAGAGAATTTCTTCGGCGAAAGCATCATGCTGCACCAGCAGAACCTCCTGGGCGATGTATTGCGCAACCGTCCGGTTATCGTGAAATACCAGTCGCCGGTCAATTATGTGGTAGAGACATGCATCGTTGTGCTTTTCTTACTTGGCATCCTTGCCGGAAGAAAATCAAAGTTCCTCTGGCTCACCCTGATGTTCTTCCTCATGGATGCAGCCCTCCACATCGGCTTGGGCTTCGGCATCAACGAGGTATATATCATGACCGCCCACTATATGTATGCCCTTCCTGTCGCCATCGCCTTCCTGGCGCTCAAGGCTAAAGGAAAGAACCTGAAATGGGCTTTCAGAGGATTGATGCTCGCCATCACCCTCTATCTGTGGATCAGCAACGGATACCTGCTGGTAGGCTACATATTAGGATAAAGCCCCATAAGAAGCCTTTATCCAGCAGATGATATCCTCATGCTTCATATCAAACTTACGGGCAAAGAGGCGGTTGCTTTGTTCCAGCTCCTCTTTGTCTGCCATAGTCCAGACGTATGGATTACCCCGTTTCCAGTCGATAAGTCGCATACATCCCTCATATTCATCTTTTTCTGAGTACAAGGCAGCCCGGAAGTCGGGATGATTCCATACCAGGGTCTGCAGGAAGAACTCATCAGGGCAGAAGGTATAATTGAATCTCTTCAGCACAAACGGCTTCTTACTCACCACATATTCCACGCATGCCTGCGTGATGCTCACCCAGTTGGCTCCCTTGGCAAAATCCATCTTCTGGCGATGCAGGAAAGGCATGAGCAGCATCGAAAGATATTTATTGAGTCGCTTGGTAATGGCATTCAAAGCCCCATACTTCGAGCGGGTAAAACGCGTCATGAGCCAATAGCGCATCATCTTCCGGCGGCAATCCCATTCAAATTCCTCACCATGATTGATGCCCACAAACTCCTTACCCTGATGCTCCTCAAAGAACTGATGGATGTAATCCTGCGATTTGATAGGTAAATCCTGACCGCTCAGCAGATGATAGTAGGCATAAGGTCCATGCTTCAAAGCCTCCTCGAAAAGCACATACTCCGCCTTAATCTGACTCAGATTTCCCCAACGCACATCCACCCTCTGTTCCAAAACAAAGAGGCGTGCCTTGGAAAGAGCCAGCTGCCCCATACCATCCAGCATATCCGATTTCCGGTCGATATGCAGAAATATATCATTGCGCTCATCATCGAGCATCGACAGCAATACCTTCAGAAGCGGCAAACTGCCATGAGCCATTATCAAAAAAGCATGTTTCATTGTCTTTATTTATCTTTTTTATCCAACTGTCCGTGCTGATGACTTTTTCATCATCATTGCGACAAAGATACACCAAATAAAAGAGAATACAAAATAAAACTCCGTTTTTATCAGAAAAAAGACACAAAATAGAGTCTTTCTTTTTGAATATTCAGAAAAAACAATTACTTTTGCAGCGCCAAGAAGGAGATGCGGCATGCATCAGTCCGGTAAAAAATATAATCAGAGAATGAACAATATATTTAAGATAAAAAAAGAAGAAAGGCTCTTTGCCTTGATTACACTCATCGTTATCATCGCCTTCAATGTGCTGATGATAACCTATCATTTTGATGATTTCGGCAAACCGAAAGCAGGATTCTGGACGCTCTTCACCAAGAACTTTCAGATTTCAGGTTTCGACCCCTACACCTATCTTACCCTCTCAAAATGGAAGGTGTATTATACGGAGTATCGCCACCCCATGCTCCCTTTCTTCCTCTATCCCTTCTCGGTACTGAACGGCTGGCTGATAGAACTCACCTCCCGCAACTGGGCAACTACCATCGTAGCGGTGATGATGACATTCTTCTCCACCTACTCTACCCTTTTCTTCCGAAGAATCTTCAGAGAAGTGATGCAGCTGAAGGCGATAGACAGCAATGTGCTTACGGCGATGCTCTTCTCCTTTGCCTATGTCCTGCTCGTCACCTTTGTGGATGACCATTTCGGCATGTCGCTTTTCTTCCTGTCGATGACACTTTATCTGGCAGGCAAGCAGCAGAAGGAACACCGCAGCATGCCTTGGTGGCAAACCGCCCTGCTCTTTTTCTTCACGGCAGGCATCACGCTGAGCAATGGTGCCAAGACTTTCCTTGCCGCCCTCTTCACCAATGGCAAAAAACTCTTCCGTCCGAAATATCTGGCTTTGGGCATCATTTTGCCTACCCTCCTGATAGGGGCTGCAGGTATCTACCAGAACAAGGCTTTCATCATCCCTAACCGACTGGAAGGAGAAAGACTCGTGGCTCAGAAAGCAGCGAAAGACAGTACTTTCAGGGCAAAGATGGAACAGAAACAAAAACACGATAAGGCCATCGCAGGCAAGAATATCCAGAAACGGGGCATGCTTTCATGGGCTGACATGTCTATCTCACGTTCTGAATCACTGGTAGAAAACGTTTTTGGCGAATCACTTATCCTGCATAGGGAGCATCTGCTGGAAGATATCCACAGTCACCGTCCGATATTCGTGAAATACCAGACGCCCGTTCCTTATATCATAGAAGGTATCATCGTGATTCTGCTGTGCATAGGCTTTTGGATGGGAAGACGCTCTGCCTTTCTCTGGCTCACAGCCTCATGGGTGGCATGCGATGCCTTCATTCATTTGGTAATGGGATTCGGACTGAACGAGGTTTATATCATGGCTGCCCACTGGGCATTCATCATTCCGATCTGCATCGGATACATCATCAGAAACTGTCAGGAGAAATATCTGCCTTATCTTCGCGGAGGACTCGCCATCATCACCATCTTCCTGTTCTTCTATAACAGCACGCTGATATTCCAGTATCTCACAAGATAAGAACGGGAATCCGGCAAGATAAAAAAGTATCTTAGATTAAAACCATCATGCTGAAAATAAGTATCTTAACTCCCATTTATGGGGTAGAAAAATATATCGAACAGTGCGCCCGGTCATTGTTCGAGCAGTCGTATGCGACTATCGAATTCATCTTTGTAGATGACTGTACCCCCGATAAAAGCATCGGTATCCTGCAATCGCTCCTGAAGGAATATCCGGAAAGAGCACAACAGGTACGTATCATCCACCATGAGAAAAACCGGGGTGTGGGTGCCGCAAGACAGACGGCATTGATGGCAGCTACAGGCGATTATCTTCTGTTTGCCGATAGCGATGACATGCTGCCAAAAGATGCTGTGGAGAAACTGGCAGAAAAAGCAGATAGTAGCCATGCCGACCTGATTGATGGCAGCTACAGGGAGTGGTGCGATGGAAAAGCAGGCATACTCCAGAAGCCTTTTGATGTTGCTGACGGGAAACTGCTCAAACTGCTTGTCTGCCAGAACATCATCACTAACCGGCTGTGGGGCAGAATCTATAAGCGTTCGCTCATCATGGAGCACAGGATATTCTTTGAAGAAGGCATCAACTATGCGGAAGATCTTTTCTGGAATGCCCAGTTTATATTCTACGGCAAAAAGGTGAACATCGATGATGCGGTATATTACTATCGTACCGACAACGAGAATTCCTACTGTCACAACATCTCTGAAAAGAACCTCCTGTCATACTTCAAGTCAACCCGCCGACTCATCGATTTCTTTGAGCAGAACGATACGGAGCATCAGTATCTCAGAGCCACCGAGATAGGCATCGTAAATGCCTACCGCTGGGCGGCAAATGCCCATGTAGCCTTCGAAAAGGTGGATCAGGCACTCGCCTACAAGCCTAAGAGTTGCCTCATCCGCCTCATCATCAAGCTCATCAAAAAGGGGGTACCTGTCAAGAGGGTGAATCTTATCTACCTCGCTTACAGAAGGCTATACACTCTTCTAATATCTGCACCTTCAGCAGTTTCATGATACAGAAGTAGATGGTGGCTGAAAACAGCAGACGAACCAGCAGCAGGAGATAGATGTTCTGAAGGCTGCGGGTGATAAAATAGGTAACCGCCATCGTGGCTGCCGCACAGAGCATGAATGGCAGTATATCCTTTGCCACATCACGGAACCGCAAGCCGGCAACACGTTTCATCATCCATTGCCAGACCAGAAGCCAGGCGATGATAAATAAGGTGTAGGCTATCACCATGGTCTGGATGCCATATTGATGACAGAACAATACCAAGGCGAGCAAACCCACTACCTGACCGATGTTGCACCACATATACACATCAGAACGCCCCTTGCTGATGGCCAGGTTCTGATAGAGCGTATAAATCGGCATAAAGGCACCGCTCACACAAAGAATCTGCAACAGCGGCACACTGGCTATCCATTTCTCATGAATCGTAATCAAGATGAATTCACGTGATACCAGGGTCAAGCCAAACATCAATGGGAAAGAAAGGAATGCCGTGAAACGGAGCATCTTTCTAAACACCATCAACTCGCGGTTCTTATCGTCCTGGATAGAAGCCAAGACGGGTTGCGCTATCTGTCCCACCGTATTGGCAACAAACGAATTAGCCTTGGTATCCCAGTTGTATGCCTGACTGTAGTTACCCACATCATTAATCGGATAAAATCGACCGAAGACAAAGGTCAACACATTGTTGCTCACCGTATTGATGATGTTGGTCACCAAAAGTTTCACGCTGAATCCGAACATCTTTCTCACCGGTCCGAAATCGATATGAAGGTTCGGGCGCCATCCTGTATAATAATATCTTCCGATATTCAGCACGAGGATGAAGATAACCTGCTGCCAGGCAAGACTCCAGTAAGCCATGCCATTGAATGCCAGCACCAGTCCCACGACATTCGAACTGATCAGAGCCATGAAATTTACGATGGTAATCTCCTTGTTCATCATGTTCTTCATCATATATCCGTTTTGGGCGATGCCAAACGAAGAGATGAAGAAACTCAGGAACACAAAGCGCGACAGCGCGGTGAGACAAGGCTGATGAAAGAAATCTGCTATCAGCGGCGCACAGAAAAAGAGCACCACATACATGGTAAGACTCACCAGGACATTAAACCAGAACACCGAATTATAATCGTTGTCGGTGGGTTTCCTGATATTCACCAACGCCTGGGTAAACCCGCTACTCTGCAGATTGCCCGCTATCAGGGTGAATATGGTGAGGATGCCGATGATACCATAATCGGCTGGCGACAACAAACGCGCCAAGAAGATGCCAAAGAGGATATTGAGAACTTGAGTGGAACCACTGTTCATAGCTCCCCAAAACAATCCCTTGGCGGTTTTTTCCTTTAATGATTCTGCCATCGTTTCTATCTGATAAATATGGAATATTACTTGATTTTACTTTTTAAAGTGCAAAAGTAGCATAAATAGTTTGAAGTTCAAAACTTTTTGCTTACTTTTGCAGTCGTAAAACAGAAAAAGTATGGATATTAAGAACATCAAGAAGGAATGGAACGCCACAATACTCGATATATTGAAGGCATTCATCGACATCTGCAACAAGTATCACCTCAGATATTACTGTTGTGCCGGCACCGCCATCGGAGCCGCCCGTCACCACGGAATGATTCCCTGGGACGATGACATCGACGTACTGATGCCACGCCCCGACTACGACCGTCTGCTCGAAATCGCCAAGCACGAAGACTTTGGCAAATACGAGGTAGTGACTCCCTACAACAACGAGTCGTATCCTCTGTATTTCTCCAAACTCGTGAATCGCGAAACCACGCTTATCGAAGAGAAGGAGCGTCCTTGCATCATCGGTCTTTACGTAGATATCTTCCCTCTTGATGCCACCGACGATGACCTGGAAACGGCAAAGGCGCTGTATCGCAAATATTCTAAGACCATCAACCGTCTGAACGCCGTAACCACCCACAACACCTTCATCGATTACATTTCCCTGCTCCTGCACAAGGAGACCTGGGGCCGCTTTGCCATCAAGACGCTCGCCTTCTTCTGCCGGAGCAAGATGCGCCACCGCCTCATTCAGCAGATGGACGAGATGAGTCACCGATATGACTTCGATAAGGCGAAGAATGTTCTTGTGAATACGGGTTCCTATCATTACAAGGAGATTTTCCCGAAGGAATGGCTTGGCAAGGGAAAGGAATTCCCATTCGAGGATACCACCGTCTTGCTGCCAGAACAGGCAGATACCTATCTGCGCCACTTCTTTGGCGACTATATGAAGTTCCCGCCAGTAGAGCAGAGAGTAGAAAAGCACCTGCGCTACTATCTGAACATGGAAAAGAGGGAAACATGGGATGAAATTAAAAGAAAGCTATAACAGAAGAAAGGACAAAAGCATCTTGAAGCAGCACGCCCAGAAAGGGCGTGTGGGGCAAAACTTGCGAAACTTCAGTATTTTATTCAGATGTACTCTTTTCCACTTCCTGCAAGGTATGCCCGAAACCTTCTTCTACATCAGAGAGCGGTTTCCAGCCTAAAGCCTTGAGCTTATCCGTATTGAAGGTAGCCTTGGTGATAGGCGTGGTATTGCCCTGCTGCGCATCCGCCTCAGGAATATCAAACACCACCTTCCTGTCCGCTTTCCGCGCAATCAGCTCCGCCAGTTGACGGATGGAGATATTCGATTCTGAATGAGCCACATTATAGGCATTTCCCTTCTCTCCATCCAGCAGGAGGCGCAAGATGGCATGGGCGGCATCTACCACATAGAGCCAGGAGCGGAAAGCCTCACCCTTGCTCTTCAGGACGATATTCTCACCCTTCAGAACATTGCGGATAAACTGGGCATACACCCTATTGTCACTCTCCGTAAAGCCCGGACCATAGGTATGACTCAGTCTGGCTATCACCACATCGACATCATACTCTGCTCCGTATGCCATGCAGAGCGTCTCGGCAGCACGCTTCGATGACGGATAGCAGGCACGCACCGAGGCACAATCCACATATCCGCTGCTCTTCTCGCTAAATTCGGAGCCGTCGCCCTCGCCATAGATTTCGCCCGAAGAGATATAAACCATGCGCTTCATGCGGTGGCTCAATCCATATTCCAGCAGGTTCGACACGCCGTTGATGTTTGCCTTCATCACCTCTACAGGATGCTGACTGAAGAAGTTAGGACTCGCATTGCTGGCTGCATCGATGATGTAATCCACACCCTCAGCCAACTCATCATATACCGGTTCCCCTATCATCCTGTCCATACTCTTGACGACAGGCTGGGTAACGTCAATCTCTGCAAAGAAGAAAGATTCATTCTCCCAATAGGCGGCAAACTTCTGTCGGGCACGCTCCTTGTTTCTGCCGGCTGCTATCACCTTGTAGCACCGGACTGGATTCTGCATCAGCACATCAACCACACAGCCTCCTACCAGTCCTGTAGCCCCAGCCACAAGAATGGTCTTGCCATGCAGGCGCTCCAAATCCAGACCTTCCCGGAAAAGGCGCGCAATATCTTCCTTATATGGTGAATTTCCTATCATAACATGTTTATTTTAACCAAGCCTCAGGCTGAACCTTCATCAGAGCCTTCAGTATCTCCAGATCCTCTACGGTGGTTATCTTGATGTTCTTCTCTGAACCAGGCACGATATGCATCTGTCTGCCTCCCAGTTCTGCCATCAGCGTACAGGATGCCACCGAATTGGTGATACCCTTCTCCTTAGCCTCTTCGTGGGCTGCTATCAGATTGCCCAAACGGAAGGTCTGGGGAGTCTGGGTACGGATCAGTTTGTCGCGCGGAATACTGGTGTTGGTCGTGAAACCATCTTCGCTTTCCAGGATCGCCTCTCTACATTTGATACCCGTAATGGCATAGCCATACTTCTGGCAGATGGCGATATTCGATGAAATGATGTCCTGAGAGAGCAGTGGGCGCACGGCGTCATGTACCAGCACCAGGTCGTCATCACCGCATCCCGCTTCTTTCAAGCCATAGATACCATTGTGGATCGACTCCTGACCGTTATTGCCACCAGGGAATATCCATTTCAGTTTGGTAATGCAGAACTGGTTGGCATACGACTGCAGCACCGTTTCCCAGCCTGCCAGACATACCACAGCAATACCCTGAATATCAGGATGCTTCTGAAAAGCCATCATCGTATGGATGATGATAGGACAGTTGTCTACATGCATAAACTGCTTTGGGATGTCCTGTCCCATTCTATTGCCAGACCCTCCGGCTATGATCAATGCATAGTTCATATTTTCTATCTTTAAATTGATTATTTCTGAATGATTCTCCCCGGATTCCCTACCACGGTAGCCCCGTCGGGAATATCCTGGAATACCACGGCACCGGCTCCTATCGTTACGTGGTTGCCGATATGGATGCCGCCGAAGACCGTTGCTCCGGTATAAATCTTCACGTCATTTCCGATGGTGGGCCTGCCGCCCTTGCCGTTGCCCAGCGTCACCATCTGCAGACAGTAGAAGTCATCACCTATGCTTTCTGCGTTGAGATAGGTGGCATAGCTGTGCTCCAGATGCGCTCCCTTCCCGATATGCGGGCACCAGATGGTCATCGTACGCTCGGGAGGCAACAGCCAACTGATGAAAACCGAACGGTATTCGCCCAAACGGTAATAAAACAGATTGCGGAAACTCCTTTCGCGGGTGCATGCCTTAATCAGGTTGAGCACCGTAGGTTTCCTGTCCTGCACCTTCAGCAGGTCGGCATCTATCTCCTTCTTATGGAGCAGATACAGAGCGATATGCGGCAACATGCGCACCGCCGAAGCTGACAATATGATGGTTTGTACTATCGGATTCATGACTTTAAATCTTATTTTTCTTTGCAAAGATATAAAAAATAAAGCAACTAGCATGCTTTTATCCGAAAACAATTGTTCTTTTCACTAAAAATAAGATAATAGAACAGGGTTTGTAGATTTTTAGTCGGTTTTATTGCTAAATAATGTGAATTAAATAGCTTTCCATACAACTTTTCCGTACCTTTGCACAAAGTTAATATAACGATATTTTAGAAGAGGATAAAACAGAACATCATGAAGAGGATATTGATTGTAGAAGACGATTTGGCATTCGGAACCATGATACAGACTTGGCTCAAAAAGAAAGGATTCGATGTGGAAAGGGTAACATCCGTAGGCGCTGCCATCAAAGCGATGGGAGCTGGCGATGCATTCCATCTGGTTCTTTCCGACCTGCGTCTGCCCGACCACGACGGACTGGTATTGCTCCAGCATATCAGAAAGTCCGATGCCCACCTGCCTTTTATCGTAATGACTAGCTATGCAGAGGTTCAGAATGCCGTATGTGCCATGAAATCGGGTGCTACCGATTACGTGGCTAAACCCTTCCATCCCGAAATCCTCTTAGAGAAAATCCGTGAGGCTATCCAGTCGGCTGCTTCTACCCCTCAGCGTGCGGAATCCGTACAGGATGCGCCCGATGAAGAGCAGCAGGGCACGAAGGTGCCTAGATATATAAAAGGTGAAAGCGAGGCTTCCAAACAGCTCTACGAGTTCGTTTCGCTCGTTGCCCCTACCCCGATGTCGGTACTCATTCTCGGAGCCAGCGGCACCGGAAAGGAATATGTGGCGCGTAGCATCCATGAACAGAGTCTGCGCAAGGACAAGCCTTTCTATGCCATCGACTGCGGTGCCATCCCTAAGGAGGTGGCTGCATCTGAATTCTTCGGCTATAAGAAGGGTGCCTTTACCGGAGCCGAACAGGATAAGAAGGGTGCCTTCGAGATTGCTAACGGCGGTACGGTTTTCCTCGATGAGATGGGAAACCTCAACTACGAAGTACAGGTGCAGCTCCTCAGAGCCTTGCAGGAGAGAAAAATCCGTCCGCTGGGCAGCACGCAGGAGATTGATGTGGATATCCGACTCATCTGTGCCACCAACGAGAATCTGGCGCAGGCGGTAGCCGAAGGCAAGTTCAGAGAGGACCTCTATCACCGCATCAACGAGTTTACCATCTACATGCCTGCCCTCAAGGACAGAGGTGCCGATATCTTCCTCTTTGCCAACCTCTTTATCCGCCATGCCAACCAGGAACTGGGCAAGAATGTGCTCGGACTGGATGCCAAAGCCTCCGAAATCATTGCCTCATACGACTGGCCGGGCAACCTGCGCGAACTGAACAATGTGATGAAGCGCGCCACCCTGCTCGCCCGTGGCAAGTATATCGGTGCCCAGGAACTGGAGAAGACGATGGCACAGACCTCCACCGCCCGACCGCTCAATATGCAGCTGCACAGCGAACAGTCGGAACAGGAGAGCATCGCCGCTGCCCTGAGAGCCACCCACGGCAACAAGAGCAAGGCTGCCCAACTGCTTGCCATCGACCGCAAGACGCTCTACAACAAAATGAAGAAATACGGCATGGAGTAAAACATGCCACACCCCGATTCCCCAATATATTCCACACTATATTGGGGAATTTTTCTACACCTTTTCCCCACTTTCCCCACATCCCATTTTTTGGCACAAAACATCATTCATCCTGATTATCAAACACTTAACCAAACCCATCATTTTCTGGCACGCCTATTGTGATATTATTTATCGAACTCGCAAATGAGTTTCAGAAAAAGAATTAATAAACAAAATAATATTCACAATTAAAAAACAAAAGAATTATGAAAAAGTTAGTATTTGCAGTAATCGCAGCAGTAGCAATGGTATCAGTTAGCAATGTATTTGCAGGTAACAGAATGGTAAACGTTGCAGGTTCAGAACCAGTAGACACAGTAGCTCCAGCCGACACAACAGCAACACCTGTTGAGACCCCAGCAGAGGCTCCTACAGTAACAGTGGATTCAACCGTAGCAGAGTAAATTCACCTTCAGAAAATAGTAATTACGCGTCGCTTTCAATGAAACAGGAGATAGATGACCAGATTTTGGCATTTATCTCCTGTTTTCGTTGGTTTATATCGCATTTTTGATTATCTTTGCACGCACAAGCAAAAAGACTCAAAAACTCAAAAAGATTAGAAGATGCAGAAAACAAACGTTCCTTTCAAGGTAGCCCTGGGTTACATCATCGTCGCCATCGTACTGATTCTGGCGATAGGGTTGGTATATCGCAACACCACAGCCGTGCTCGCTATCAACCAGGCTACCCGCGACTATATCGAAAAGCGACAGGCAGCCGACAGCACCATGTCCCATCTGCTCAAGGAGGAACAGACCAATCTGCAGCAGCTTACCCGCGCCATGCAGGGCAAGTCATCCCACAACTATCTGCACGAGAAGATGAACAGTCTCAACAGTGGCGAAGATTCCGTTGTCGTGCATTCCAAGGCACCTAAGACCCATGTGGCAAAGAACACTACCGTAGAGGTGATGAAAACCCGCAAAGGCTTCTTCCGCCGTCTTGCCGATGCTTTCAAGAAGGAGCATGCCGAAACGCTCAGCATCAGGCGCGACAGCAACCAGGCTATCACCGATACCCTCTCTACCCCAGTCAACGTAGCCGAAAACGTAGCCAATATTCTGAAACAGATTGACCGCAAAGAGAAGCAGTCTACGCGCGATAACCACGAGGCCATCAACCGCGAGGTGAGAGACCTGCAGATAACCAATGCCCGCCTCGCCCTGCGCTCCTCCCAGCAGCTCAACGATATCCACCAACGCGAACGTCAGGCGATGCAGCAGGCTATCAACCAGGCGATGCAGGCACGCCAGAATCTGCTCTGGCAGATAGGTCTGCTTGCCATCGTAGCCATCGCAGCCGCCGTCATCCTCGTCTATTACATCTACCGCGATACGCAGAAGGAACGCATCTACCGCGAGAATCTCGAAGAGGCTAACGAGGAAATCAGGCGCATCATGAACCAGCGCGAACGTCTGCTCCTCACCATCACCCACGATATCAAGGCTCCCGCTGCCAGCATCTCGGGCTTCATCGACCTGATGAAGGATTATGTCGACAACCCGCAGGGCATCTCCTGCCTCAACAGCATCAAGGGTTCTGCCACCCATCTCTCCCGTCTCGTTGCCGCCCTGCTCGATTATCACCAGTTGGAAAACGGACTGATGAAGCTGAACCCTGTAGATTTCTCGCCTGCCGATATGTTCCGCCAGTGTGCCGGAGAGATGCAGATCCTGAGCCGTGAGAAGGGACTGCAACTGCATCTGGAGCTCGATGGCATCAGCAGTCAGCAGACCTACTACCGTGCCGATGCCTTCCGTATCCGTCAGATACTCAACAACCTGGTGAGCAATGCCATCAAGTATACCGATAAGGGCAGCGTCACCATCCAGGCAGCCATCAGTCCCCAGCACCTCCTCACCTTCTCGGTTAGTGATACCGGCAAGGGCATGACCGCCGAAGAGCGCCAGAAGGTATTCCAGGCATTCACCCGTCTGAAGAGTGCCCAGGGCATCGAGGGCACCGGTCTCGGACTGAACATCACGCAGGAACTGGTCAATCTGCTCCAGGGCACTCTGCGTCTGGAATCCGTCAAGGGCAAGGGCAGCACCTTCACCGTCACCATTCCGCTTGCCTTAGGCACCGCTCCTGCGGCAGAAAAGGCAGAAGAGCAGAAGCCGCTCGCCCCAGCCAAGCCTCATTTCGAAAACCACAAGATACTGCTGCTCGATGACGACCCATTGCAGCTCCGACTGCTCCAGGAGATGCTGAAGAAGCTGGTAGGTAACAGCTGGCAAGTCTTCGCCTGTCTGCATGTAGCCGAAGCCCTCACCGTGCTCCACAACGAGCATCCTGCGCTGATGATGATGGACATCGAAATGCCCGAGATGAACGGCATCAGGATGATTCAGCACATCAACCACAGCCAAATGAAGGTAGTAGCGATGACCGCCCACGATGCCAGCATCATCAGAGAGTTGAAAGAAGCCGGTTTCGACGATTGCCTCTTCAAGCCGTTCAGCACAGAGAAACTGAAAGAAATCCTCGGATTGGAGGATACAGCAGAGGAAACAGAGGATGCAGCATCAGAACCAGAGAATATGGAAGAGAAAGCAGAGGATATGGCAGAGGATGCATCTTCAGAAACAGAGGATATGGCAGAAGAAACAGATAAGAATTCCCGCTTTGCCCCCCTTCTGACCTTTGCAGAAGGCGATCCGGAGGCAGAAGCCGAGATCCTCAGCACCGTCAAGCAAGAGTTGTCATCCCATCTCCAGAACCTCCAGCAGGCAACAGAAGGCGAGTTATCAATAGAAGCCATCGGCAAGACAGCCCACAAGCTCCTCCCTATCGCCACGATGATAGAGATGGAGTCTCGCCAGCACATCGCCGCCCTCGCTCCCGAGCATATCAGCGATCTGTCAGAATCTCAGATAAGAGCCTACACCCAGTCCGTCATCGCCGACCTAAAGGCTCTCCTCTAGCTATCAGCTGTTGTATCTCTTCCATCGACAGTCCTGTTATTTCCAAGACTGTCGATGCATCCATTCCCTTTGCCAGCATATTCCTGGCAATCTCAAGACTACGCAGGTTCATACCTTTTTCCATGCCTTTTTCCATTCCTTCTTCTATGCCTTCAGCTCTGCCTTTCTCCATACCTTTCTGGTATCTGTCATCTAGGAGGGTTCTTTCAACACTTACGGAATCCCAGAATTTATCATAGGCTCTGAGTTCGGCATCTGTAAAGCCGGATATCTCCAGTTCCTCTACAGCTTTTCCTATCTCCGGATCATTGAGCAGGTCGGAAGGAATCTCCTTCGTATTGGAATTGATTTCCGTGAGGAAACGGAGCCACAAGACCATCATGCGCTTATCGGCAATGGAATGAGGAGTGAACTTCGGGAGCTCAATGAAGGTGAAATGCAAGCCTTTAATTACCTTGCTGCTGTCCTTATCATGCACGATGCGGTAGTTGTGGATGAAATCCGGAGTATCATGCGCAAAGATATCATTCACAAGATTCAAGGAATATACGGGTTGCAACTCACTGTATTTTCCTCCCCTTTTAGCTTGACTCACATAGAGCTTAGACGCATTGAACAGTACTCGCTGCTGGAAAGCGTCGGACCATTCCATCTGCATTTCCACGCAGAACTTCCTGCCTCTAGCATCTGTGCAGAGTACATCTACTATGGTATTCTTACCCCCTTCGAGTTGGGGCACAAGTTCTGTTGGCAGATACTCTATCTCGTGTATCTGCTCTTCTTCGCTGAGTGGCAGGAGGGCGTTCAGAAGGCTGATCAGTCTTTTAGGATGATTGCCGAATATCTTCTTGAACGTGAGGTCTGCCTTAGGATCTAAGTACTTCATAACCATCTGTTTTAAAATTCTATAGCGCAAAGTTACGACATTATTTCCATTCGCACAAGAGTTTTAGACATTTTTTCATGCAAAATGAGCTGAAATGTTGATAAAAAAAATCTTTTTCCTCCCGTATTACGTATAATGTAAAAGATGTAAATGTATATATATAATATACTTGGTATAATGTAGGGAAGAAAAATCTGCACCTAACTGCCTGATATTCAGTATTTTGTATTTTTAAGATTTGCCCTGGTAGTCATTCGGGCATATTAGAAGGCACATGATTCGCCCTGATGGTACCTATTATTGGCCCTGATGGTACCCTCTGAAAGACTAAATTGCCCTGATAGTCATTGCCCACCCAAATGAGGTGAAAAAATGATGTGCTTCCGTTTACCAACTGATGTGGCTGTGTCAGGTTACAGATATGGCTGAACTGGGTTACGCAGACGGCTGGACTCGCTGATTGAGCCACTTGAGTAAGCTGATTGAGCTACTTGAGTAAGCTGATTGAGCCACTTGAGTAAGCAGACTGAGCCACTTGAGTAAGTTGACTGAGCCACTTGAATAAGCTAACTGAACTATTTGAATATCCTGCTGCATGCGCTTGCGTGCAAAAGAACAGTTAATAAAGAGGACTTTTCTACAATGTAAAACACTGAGTTTGTTTAACAAATTAGGGCGCACCCATAAAGGATGCGCCCTTTATTTTTGTCTTTATTTTTTACGCTTCGGAAGCAAGTCAGATGTAAGAAAAATATCACTTTCCCTATAGCGTTAGAAAAAGCCAGAACGCCAAACGGAATTTTCTTCTATTTATCTCTTTACAGCCCCTCTTATCACGAACCAGGCATGAACTGCCAGGGTGGGAAGAAGGCCGTAATGGGTGCGCATCACCTGGAAACGCTCTTTCAGGGAGGCTTTGTGGTTCTGCGTGGTCATGCCACCATCCAGAAAATAGGTGACGACGGCATGGACGTTGCGCAACGGCAACTTGCGGCGCGCTGACTCTCGCATGATGCGGATGCACCAGTCTACATCTGCCGAATAACGGTAGTGCAGATCGTAATGAATCTCACGGGCTATGTCTGTGCGGGCATAAAACGACTGGTGACATACCAGCATGCCCCAGATGAACGAACGCCACGTGAGCTTCTTAGGTGGAGCCAGGCGGCGGTGACGCAGGAAATAGCCCATCTCGTTTACAATATCGGTATCGCCGTAAAGCACGCCGGGTAAAACTTCTCCCTCGCCCACGCAGCCTTCTACATACTCCAGCGTATCGTCGGTAGGAAAGGTGTCGCCGGCATTCATAAACACCAGGTAATCGCCCGTAGCACGGTCGATACTCTTGTTCATGGCATCATAAAGTCCCTTGTCGGGCTCTGATACGACCACGATTTCGTGCGAGCTCTCGCCTACTGCATTGCGGTGCTGGTATGCCTTGACCAGCTGGAGGGTGCGGTCGCGTGAACCGCCGTCCATGATGATATGCTCGATGTTGCAGTAGGTCTGGCGCTGCACGCTATCGAGGGTACGCTGCAACTCCTTCTCGGCATTGAACGTACAGGTTACGACGGTGAACTTAATCATAACTTATAGTTTTTGTAGGCCATCGCCTCGTTATAAACTTCAATATATTTCAATGCCACAGCATGCTGCGAATAGTTCTGTGCTACCTTCTGCAGACATGCCTGCTTCAGCGCCGCTCTATCAGCCTCTTCGAGCACCCAGTGGATGCCAGTAGCCAAGTCTTCGGTATCGCGGTAGTTGGCTACATAGCCGTTCTGCTGATGGTCTATCATCTCCGGTATACCTCCTACCCTGAAACCGATGCTCGGCACGCCGCACGCCATCGACTCCATGATGGTGTTAGGGAGGTTATCTTCGAGCGATGGCAGCACGAAGGCATCTGCCGAATTGTAGATTGCCACTATCTGCTTCTCATCGCTGACATAGCCGAGCGAATAAGACGGCAGGGTGAGGTTCACTTCCTCGGAATGGCCGCCCAGGATGGCGATGGCGGTATTCTCCTTCATCTCGGGATAGCGCGCTACCAGCCGGTCGATGGCTTCGATGAAATAGCGCATGCCCTTGCGCTCGTCGGTTACGCGCTGGGATACGAAGAGGATGATATGCTTGTCGGCTGGCAGACCGGCACGCAGACGCGCCTCTGCCTGATCCTGCGGACAGAACACGTGGGTATCTATCGGGTTCGGGATGTTGGTGATGCGCTGACCTACGAAGAGACCGCTGACCTTTGCCTGTCTTTCGAGCCAACGGCTACAGGTAACGAAGGAGATGGCGCCGCGATGGTAGAGTTCCTTCTTGCGGCGGAATATCTTGGCTGAGAGGTCGTTCTTGCTGCCTTTATGGGGGAGAAGCGGACAGTTGCCGCAGGCGGATGCATAGCGGTTGCAGCCGCGCGCATAATGGCAGATGCCGGTAGCTGGCCAGAGATCGTGCATGGTCCATACCACCGGTTTGCCGCTGCGGATTATCTTGCGGATGTTCTTGAGTGAGAGCATACCCTGGTTGATCCAGGAGAGATGGATGACATCTGCCTCCTGAAACTCGCGGAGCCTGGTGATATCGGTGCCCGATGTTGCCATGTCTACCTCCCAGAGGCGCTGGCGGGAGAAATGGAGATGCCAGAATATGCACCAGCGCTCCCAGAGGAAATTCCACTGCAACTTGAGCGAACGGGGCAGACTGACCACGGTGATGTCTTCAGTCTCCTTATCGCGTACCAACATCTTTGCCTTAACGCCATTGTTGTTAAGGGCATCCATCAGGCGGTTGGCAGCTACAGCCGCTCCACCTGTCTTTTCACTTGTATTTACTATGAGTACTCTCATCTGCGTATATTTTTGATACCGCAAAAAGCTGCGTATATTGATTGATACTGCAAAGATAGCACAAATCGGAGACAAAACAAAATAAAAAGGCATGTTTTTTTCGAGGAAATCGGAAAAGAGGAACGGAAGGGGGAGAAAGGGGCATAAAAAAACATACCACAACTCTCAACGAGCTGTGGCATGCAATATGTTTAACTTAAAAAATCTAATCAAAATAGTCTCACGACTTTCTCAATTATCGGTTAAACAATCTACCTTAAAACCTAATAACTAAAAACCTAAATCTATTACTACTAACCTAAACAATCTATTAACCTTTTGACGCTGCAAAATTACTACTATTTCGGCTATCCACCAAATATTTTGCCCAGAAAGTATGATGATTTTGCATTTTTTTGATATAAATCAAACAAAACGCAACAAAAAATACGGAAATTAACAACTTTCTGACACTTTGCAGGTTTATAAGGTATTTGCACTACCCTTTCTGGATAAGAACGGTGGCATAGGCGGAGATGCCCTCCATTCTGCCCGTGAATCCGAGTTTCTCGGTGGTTGTTGCCTTGATGGATATCTGGTCTTCGTCTACCCCCATTACCTCTGCCAGACAGGCTTTCATGGCTGGCACATGCGGATTGAGTTTAGGGCGTTCGGCACAGACTGTGGCATCGATATTGCCCAGTATATAGCCCTTGGTAGCTATCAGTTCCATCGTTTTGCGGAGCAGTATCTTAGAATCCACATTCAGTGTTTCTGCTGCCGTATCCGGAAAATGGTATCCGATATCGCGCATATTGGCAGCACCCAGCAGGGCATCGCAAATGGCATGTATCAGTACATCGGCATCGCTGTGACCCAGCAATCCCAGTTCATAATCTATCTTGATTCCTCCCAGCCACAAGTCGCGGTTCTCCACCAGCTTGTGGACATCATATCCAAATCCTACTCGTATATTCATCGCTTTAATTTAATTTAGTGTTGAATGTTGAATGTTGAATGTTGAATTAGGCTAGCGCCCTTGAGTCCGGCGTGGACCAGCGATAGAATCGCTGGGAACGGAGGCTTTGGCCCGCTAGGCAACTCAACATTCAACATTCAACATTTAACATTCAACATTCAACATTTAACATTTAACATTACCGTTTAAAGAGGTCCTTCAGTCCATCCATATCAAATGACAGGGTGAAGCGGAGGGTCTGGTCTAGCGGGTTACTCTTGGCGGTAGCCACCACATAAGCAGCATCGAGCGAGAAGACATTCATCTTGAAACCGGCACCTACGGTGAAGTACTTGCGGTTACCCTTGCTCTGACTCTCATGATGATAACCGGCACGGAGCGCAAACTTATCATTATATACATACTCGGCACCCAGACCATAGTTGATTTCCTCCAGCTCTTCCTTGAAACCGCCAGGGGCATCGCTGAAACTCTTGAAGATACCGCTGATGCCCGAAATATCATCATACTCACGATGCACACGGTCTTCGTATTCAGAATTATCCTCACCCTCTTCCTGCTTCGGAACGGTAGGCACCAGATACTTGTTGGCATCGGCTGCCAGGGTAACGCGGTTGTACTCGTCGATAGGAATCATCAGCGAAGCACCCAGACGCATGTTGGCTGGCAGGAACTCGCCATATTCCTTGCCGCTGAAGGTAATCTTACTACCGATGTTAGAAATATTCAAACCCAAACCCAACTGGCATTCGCGCTGACCGATAACCACATAGTTCTGATAATAGGCGGCAATATCGGCGGCAAAAGCGGAGGCAGGCGAATTATCTTCGGTATAATAGAAGCGCATATCGGAATAAATCCAGCGGATGGCAGCAGCAAGAGAGAACTTCTCGCTGAGCATCAGAGAATAAGCCACATCCACCGACATCTCGTAAGGATTGATGGTCATACCCGTACCACTCTCGGCACCCTCCTGACTGGTAAACACCTCACCCATATTGAAATAGCGGAGCGATGCCGATACGGCACTGTAATCGCCAATGCGGTAATAACCAGAGAGATAGGCAAGATTCATATCATTGACCAGAGAGCGCAACCAAGGAGTGAAGCTGAGCGACACACCGGCACGCGAAATGGTGAAAGGATATTTTGCCGGATTCCAGTACTGGGAATTGACATCAGGGTCGGTAGCCACACCGACATCTCCCAAACCGCCACCACGGGCATCAGGAGCTATGGTTTGCGAAATGACTGCATAGTTCACAGGATTGAAGAGGTCTTTCTTATCCTGCGCCTTCACTTCTGATGCCATCAGAGCGAGACATCCCAAGACGAATATCTTATAGATTCTTTTCATTGCCATTGTAAATATATATTATTATTTAATTATGATGAGTTTCTTGACTTTAGAGGTATAGCTGCTGCCATCGCTCGCCACCTTGACGCGATAGAGATATACGCCGGTGCCCAGAGGGGTGCCGCTATCGGTGGTGAGGTCCCAGTTGACGGTATAGCTGCCCGAGGCGGGAACACCGCTTTCGGAATGGCGCCAGTGCTGTCTGCCCGACGAATCGAACACTTCTACCACCACGTCCATATCGCTCTCTGTGCGGTCGTGACTGATGATGAAGGTGGTGGAGGTCTTCGCCGGATTGGCAGTAACACCCACATCGAAGAGCGCCGGACTCAGTGCCTTCACCACATTGAAACGGAGCTTCACCGTAGAACTGTTGTTCTGGATATCCCAGGCACGGAAGGTGAGTTCGTGCTTGCCCGGTTCCAGTTGCGGTATACTGTAATAGGTAGAACCGCTGGTATAGGTTCCGAAATCGTAGGTGAAATTGCTGTTCAGCACGTAGGTCTTCGACATATCGCCATCTATCACCAGCTGCAGGTCGTGGCCGATACCGCTACCGGCAGCATTGATTCCGTCCTTATCGGTTATCTTTGCCACAAAGAACGGGGTGGTATTGACATTGCCGCCGTCTGCGAAGGAAGGCGAATTGAGATAGCAGTAGATGGAAGGACCGATAGAATCGTTCTTCTGCTCCTCGCTCTCGCCTACCGTAAACTGCTCGCTGGAGCCGTGGGCAGAGAGGGTCTTGGCGCTATTCACCGCATAGAGGTTGACCAGACCGCTCTGGTTGGAATAATTGATATCCATAGGAACGGCAAAGGAGAAGGCAAACTTGCCGCCTCTGACGCTATCTGTGCCCTGATACAGGGTCTTGGTTCTGTCTTTGTATTCGAAAGCCTTCTCGGCACCATCTTTATCGGTATTATTCAGGCGACAGGTAATCGTCTCCTTAGAATCTCTTACGGTAGCGGTTACCACGCCCCGGAAGTCGTCTGCTCCCTCGATATGACCTGCCATGCGGGCGATAGAGCCTGCCTTGAGCATCGGAAGGGTTGCGGCTCCGGCAATAGGTATGCCGTTGATGGAATCTACAACTATCTGATGCATAGGCAGATTGAGCGAAAGAGCCGGGTCGCCCAGAAGGGAATAGTGAAGATAGTTTACCGTGTCATCAAAGCCGGAATTAGGTACGTTGCCGTTTACCAGGTCGTTCTGCGCCAGACGGTGTGCCTCGCCTATCGTGATTGGCTTGCCGTCAACCAGACTGAGCACTCTGTGGATGAAGGCGCGGTTGATATGTCTGTTATACTGGGAGTAAACGGTACGGGTGGTGCCATAGAAGGCTACTGCGCCACCTTTATCGTTGAGCAGTGCTGATTCGCCGATGTTGGCTTCGAGACCGTCGAACGGCATGATATCGCAGGAGGCGGTTACCCAGAGCGACAGGTTGGTATTGCGGAAATCGGCAAAATCGTTCAGTTTCAGAACCGATTCGTGCGACATCTGGGTAGGATCGCCATGTCCGGCATAATCCATGATGAGGGCTCCCGCAGCCTGCTGCTGCTTGATAATCTTGGTTACCTCGGGATAGGTATTGCCCGAAGAGGAGGTTTCGCGGGTATAGGCATCCCACATCACCTTCTTGACGAGAAAGGCGGGATAGGTGGCAAGCACATCATTTGCCACCTCATCGGCATCCTGCATGTGGATGTTCCCGTTTCCGTCATCGCCCATAAACATCAGGGTGTTCTGCCAGGCGCCTACATTGGCATTCTGGGCATAGCTGATGGTCTTGTCTACCAGCACCTTGGCATCTTCTGCATAGGTTACCGGGAAGCGGCCTACGGCTACATCCTGCAGCTCACGGTTAGGATACAGTCCGGCTCCCTCGCCGAGCATACCGAACCAGCTGTCGCTGACGAAGCAGGATACGGCACTGAAGGAGTTCTCACTCTCAAAGCACAGCAGATAATCGTCTGGATTCAGGTATTTGCAACCGGAGGTAAGCATGCGGTTATCCCATACGCAGTCGCCGAAGAGCAGGAGATATTTCGGCATATCAGCCTCGCTCTGTGCGCGGTCGGAAAGCATGCGCAGGTAGCGGCGGTAGGCGTTGGCATCGGGGGTACCGCTAGAAAATTCGTTATAGAGTTCATCGGCAGGCACGATGGTAACACGCAGGCCGTCGTGCTGTTCATGAAATTCTTTCAGTCGCTGAGCCTGTTTCAGCAGTTTCTGTGAGGCGGGTATGATGATGACCATATCGGCTGCTCCATCGGCATGATGATCCTGGTTGGTGATGCCGTAGACATATTGGGCAGCCGGTATCTTTCCACCGGAGCTCAGATTCGCAGCGGTAAAGGCACAGCTTCGAGGCTCTGCCCACGTTACGGAGATATAATCGAGGTGGATGGAAGCACCTGACAAGACCTTGATGGAGATGGTATCCTTATCCTGGAAATCGGAAATGGAATAAGTGGCAACGCGCTCTGTAGCCTTGATGTATGCAGTTTCCTCCTTAGGATTGTCATTCTTGAGAGAAAGGGTGATTTCGCCCAAAGCCTTGCCATTCTTCAGTATCTGAGCTTTGCTGTCTGTGGTGGTAGTCAGGGCTACGGAGAGTTTGCCTATCGCAGAACCGGTGGTATTCGTAATCACCACTTTCTTCTCATCGCCCACCTTCAGTTCTTCGGCATCGAAGAGGTTTCTGCCGCCATGATAGTAGCTGTAACCATCTGACTCATAGAGAGAATGGTAATCGTAAGGCTGCGGATAATGGGAAGAGACAAAGGTGGCTGAATCCTGCACCAGCGGCTCTCCATCGGTCTGGGTAATAAAATAGTAGCCGTAATCGGAATAAGGATTACGGATGCGCTGGAGGGCGGTTTCTGACTTCCAGGATACCGGTCCCTGGGCATAGAAATAATGCTTGCCGCCAACGATGCACTGGGGAACCTCCTGCAAATCGTCGGTAGCCTGCAGTTCACTCGCCAGAAGGGCTTCGTTCTGCAGATTGCCGCCATAGCCGTAAATCTTCACCTTGCTGATATCGGAGAAGCCTGCCTGGCGCACTACCTGTTCGGTAAGCTGATGAAAACCGGTTTCGCTGACTCTGATCTTCGCCCATCTGCCTGAGGCAAGAACGGAATGGTCAGCATATAGGGAAGAGGCTGAACGCAAAGCATCAGAAGTAGTGAAGGCTGATACTTTGCCCTTAGCCAACAGAGAAGCCCGGCTGCTACGCTCGGAGCGCTTCAGAGGACGGGCATCTACCTGGAGCATGAAGCTGACCAGCAGCTGATGGCGGTTGTTGCGGAATACGACAGGACTGAAATCTATCTGGAGAACGCCCTGCTTACGGCATTCGGTAACCCGCTGCTGAGGAAATACCTGCTCAGGAGGAACTGCACCCGACAGGCGGTTGTAATTGGCGATGTCGGAGGCAGTCATATCGATATACTCGCCATATTTCAGGCTGACGGTATATACGGAGTCACGATATGCACCGGTCAAAGGAATGGAATACACGAAACGGGGCAACACGGAATCTACTCTGACTTCAGAAGAGGTCAGATTGAAGAATCGCTGTGCCTGAGCAGGAGCCACCAGCATGAGCAGACATGCCAGCAGCATGTATTTCCAAACCTTTGTTGTGTTCATATCGATATATTACTTGCAATATTGTTTATTTACAGTGAAAATCGAGCACCTTCCTGTCTTCGAGATAGCCTACGAGATGGTCGTCGATATTGACAGGACCGCAGCCTGTAGGACATCCGGTATAGAGCAGGTCGCCCGTCTTGAGCGTGAAATACTGACTGATGTAGGAGATGATTTCATCTACCTTGTAGAGCATATCGCTCGTGCAGCCTTCCTGTACGGTCTTGTCGTTGAGGTCGAGACGGAAGTGCAGTGCCTGGATATCGCGGAACTTCTGGATATCGACCCATTCGCCGATAACGGCAGAACCGTCGAATCCCTTGGCGAGTTCCCAAGGCTGCCCAGCCTCACGCAGTTTCTTCTGCATCTCGCGTGCCGTAAAGTCGATACCTACGGTTACTGCATCGTAATAGCGGTGGGCAAAACGCTGCGGAATGGTCTTTCCCAACTTGGATATTCTGACCACCACTTCGGTTTCGTACTCTATTCTTCCCAGATGATCAGGGATGAAGAAAGGCTTGCCGTTATTGAGCAAAGCAGAATCTGCCTTGGTGAAAATGACAGGACGCTCTGGTTTAGATAACGTACCATGCAGCGATTTATTGTGTTCGGTATAGTTCATACCGATGGCAAATATCTTCATAACATCAAATTTTGATATAAAAAAGAAATGGGAGTTAGAAGCAAAGCGAGGCTTAACTTCATAACTCCCGGGTATTCTAATTTAACTATAAGTCAAATTAACGCTTGCTTTTGAGTAATGATTACTCAGCAGCAAGAGTAAAGCGCTGGTAAGCAACGATCTTGAGATCCTTGCTCTGAGAAGCGAGGTACTGAGCAACAGTCTGCTTGTCACCATCACCGAACTGGAACTCCTGGTCAACGAGGCAGTTCTCCTTGAAGAACTTAGCCAGACGACCATTAGCAATGTTCTGGATCATAGTTGGGTTCAAAGAAGCAGCCTTCTCCTCACCTACAGTCTTCTTGATGTTGCGAGCCTCTTCAGCCTGCTCAGGTGTCAACCAACCCTTCTTAGTGTTGCTCTCGATGTGATCCTCAGAGTCAACGTGAGCTGGGTTGATGCCAGCCTTCTTCAAAGCAGCGTTAACAGCCTTCTCTACGAGCTCTTCCTTAGTCTTGGCAACAGCAACCTCGAGCTCAGTCTTCTTAGTCTCCTCAGAAACAGAAGACTCGTCGAGAGCTACAGGGCGCATAGCAGCTACCTGCATAGCTACCTTGTGACCAGCCTCCTCGTTGTTCTCGTTGAGCTGAACCATAGTACACAAAGTGTGCTTGTTCATGTGGTCGTAAACCTCGATGTTATCACCCTCGAGAACGCAGTAGCCGTCGAGCTCCATCTTCTCGCCAGTGATACCAGAGCGCTGTGTAACAGCAGCCTGAGCATCAGACTCGCCAACCTTCAAAGCCTTCACCTCGTCGAGAGTGTGAGCCTTGGCAGCGATAGCAGCGTCGAGGATGTCAGATGTCAACTTGATGAAGTCAGCACCGTTAGCTACGAAGTCAGTCTCACACTTCAGAGCGATGATAGCAGCGAAATCGTTAACCTTCTTAACGAGAACGCAACCGTTAGAAGTCTCACGGTCAGAACGCTTAGCAGCGATAGCGAGACCACGCTCACGGAGCAACTCCTTTGCCTTATCGAAATCACCTTCAGCCTCTGTGAGTGCCTTCTTAACGTCAGCAAGACCAGCACCAGTCATAGCGCGAAGTTTCTTGATATCTTCAATTGAAACAGCCATAATAATATTTTTATATTAAAAAGTTAATAATAATCTTTGCTTAAAAGCTACTAAAGCCATCGAATCATAAACAGAATCAATGGCTTCAGTATATATTTCTTTGCCTAATTACTCAGCCTCGTCCTTGCGGGCAGCCTTCTTCTTAGGCTGGTCCTTCTGCTCAGCAGCAGCCTTATCGTCAGCCTTCTCAGCCTTACGCTCCTCGAGAGCCTCAGCGATAGCACCGCAAACTGCAGTAAGGATTGCATCTACAGAATCCTTAGCATCGTCGTTAGCTGGGATAACGTAATCAACATTCTTAGGATCAGAGTTGGTATCTACGATACCGAACACTGGAATACCAAGACGGTTAGCCTCCTTAACAGCGATGTGCTCCTTCATTACGTCTACAACGAAGAGGGCGATTGGGAGACGGGCCAAATCTGCGATAGAACCGAGGTTCTTCTCCAACTTAGCACGCTGGCGGCTAATCTGAAGCAACTCGCGCTTAGAGAGGTTAGAGAATGTGCCATCGTTCAACATACGATCGATGTTTGTCATTTTCTTAACTGCCTTACGGATTGTAGGGAAGTTGGTGAGCATACCACCAGCCCAACGCTCGTTTACGTATGGCATATTGATAGAAGCTGCCT
>ERZ1026776.413-NODE-413-length-29927-cov-7.689609_pt1 | contig 29927 bp, 26 predicted proteins | sample MGYA00380125_ERZ1026776 | MGnify/ENA primary metagenome ERZ1026776 (study PRJEB33269, sample SAMEA4719761) | human gut metagenome | biome: human-associated habitat; feature: organic feature; material: feces | place: Cameroon | collected 2013-10 ...
AACATGAAGGAACCGCAGATTATGGAAGCTCTGGTAGATTCTTTGCAGGGTAATATGCGAGAGATCATTGGTACGATCAGCCTGAAGGAGTTGTGTAACGATCGTAAGTCCTTCGGTGATCAGGTGCAGGAGAAGGCGCAGGTGGATATGAACCGTCTGGGTATTGAGATTATTTCCTGCAACATTCAGCATGTAGAAGATCAGAATGACTTGATTATCGCACTTGGTCAGGATAACATGGCAGCAATCCAGAAGAACGCAAGCATTGCCAAGGCGAACGCAGACCGTGATGTAGCGATCGCACAGGCACAGGCGAGAAAAGAAGCGAACGATGCGAAGGTATTGTCCGATACAGAAATCGCTGTTAAGCAGAATGAGCTGTCAATCAAGAAGGCAGAATTAAAGACAATTGAAGATACGAAGAATGCGGAAGCAGATGCAGCTTACGAGATTCAGAAGGAAGCACAGCGTAAGACAATCGAGGTTACAAAGACTGAGGCAGATATCGCACGTCAGGAGAAGGAAGTTGACCTGAAGAAGAAGGAAGCCGAGGTTATGGAGCAGTCTCTGGATGCGGATATCCGTAAGAAAGCGGAGGCAGACAAGTTCGCAAGACAGCAGCAGGCAGATGCAGAGCTCTATAAGCGTCAGAGAAATGCTGAGGCAGATAAGTTCGAGAAGCAGCAGGAAGCTGAGGCGAAGAAGGCACAGGCAGAAGCGGAGCTTTTCGCAAAGCAGCAGGAGGCAGAAGGTATCCGTGCTGTCGGCGAGGCAGAAGCGAAGGCAATCGAGGCAAAGGGTATTGCAGAAGCAGAGGCATTGGAGAAGAAAGCCGAAGCAATGAAGAAATACGGACAGGCAGCGATGGTGGAAATGATTGTGAAGGCATTGCCGGAAATGGCAAAAGCTATCGCAGAGCCGCTTTCTACGATTGACAAGGTTACAATCATTGACGGCAACGGCGAAGGCTCCGGTGTTGGTTCGATGGGTTCGTATGTGCCACAGGTACTTGCGAAGACGATGGAATCCGTGAAGGAAGTGACAGGTATCGATATCGCGGATATCATGCGTGCGAATACATACGATGCGAAGGTTAACAAGAATGTGAACATCACAGGCTTGGATGGTATCAAGGTAGAAGCTCCTGCAGAGGCGGGAACTTCCGCAGATACAACTGTGGAGTAAGAAGGCGTGTGAAATAGAATATTTATATGTAAAAGAAGAGGCACCTTAACGGGTGCCTTTTCTTCATAATAAAAAGAGCAGGTAACGGGAATCGAACCCGCCTATCCAGCTTGGGAAGCTGGTGTTCTACCAATGAACTATACCTGCATCGATTCAATCATAGTACAGTGCGGAGGAAAAGTCAAGCGGCGGAGGATTAGATATTGTAAAGGTCATGGAAAACCGCTATACTATTATCATTCTAAGACACGGAAGTATATGGGAGGAGAAAGCCTATGGCAGTCACGACATACACGTTATTAAAGAGGATTCAGCATGGGGACTATATTCAGAAGACATTACAGGAAAACGAGGATGCATTTTTGAATGCGACAATCTCGGAATATCTGACGAAGCTGTGTCAGGATAAGGATGTTCTGGCAAGCAAGGTGATAAAGAAAGCGCAGATTGACCGGACCTATGGTTACCAGATCTTCAATGGAACAAGAACCCCATCAAGAGATAAGATCATCATGCTTGCGTTTGGATTCTCATTATCATTGGAGGAGACACAGAAGCTGTTGAAAGTGGCACAAAAAAGCGTTCTGTATCCGAAAATCAAGCGTGATGCAGTCTGCATATTTGCAATATCCAAGCATATGAATGTGATGCAGTTGCAAGAACTTTTAAGCAGCGTAGATCTGCCGTTGCTTGGAGAAATGTAAGAAAGACGTGGGAAGGGGAGAAACAAAGGATGGATGAAGTCAAAGAACTGGAACAGTTATTTGCAGCTACGGTGGAGATGCAGCTTCCGGAGGCACTGGTGCAGCAGTATGATATTTTAGAGTGCTTAAGTCAATCCTCACAACAAGATACATATCTTGCAAGAAATGTACAGACCGGGGAGAAGGTCGTTGTGAAATGCTATCCGGCGGAGTCACCGTTGCTGCAGGCAGATATGGAATACAGTGCGATTCCCGGGTACGTTGAGGAGTATGCGAACGAAACATACCGCTGTATTGTGCGTGTCTATTATGAGGGGATGAATCTGCAGTCATATGTAAAGTCGCATGTGCTAACGGAGGCAGAGTGTCTCGACATTGCGCTGCAGCTTGCATGCAAAATGGATGAGATTCATAGCACCAGACCTACGATTATTCACCGGGATATCAAACCGCAGAATATTATTGTGCAGCCAGACGGAAAGCTTGCACTGATTGATTTTGGAATCTGTCGTGTCTACAAGGATGGGCAGGAAAGTGATACTGAGTTTTGTGGAACTGCGGATTTTGCACCGCCGGAACAATATGGATTTCGGCAGACGGATATCCGTTCTGATATCTATTCATATGGAATTGTGCTTGCATGGATGCTGACCGGGGAGACGAAGATAATAAAAAATCCTAAGACAAAGCTGGAGAAGATTGCGGCGCGATGCTGTGCATTTACACCGGAAAAACGGTATCAGAATGATAAGGGGATTCTGCGTGATCTGTGTAAATGTACGGAGCAATACCGCAAACGGATACGGGGAATTCGATATGGTATATTTGGAATTTTGTTGGTGGCGGTTCTGGTTATCGGAGGAGTCACAGGCACGCGGTATCTGCGTGAACGAAAACAGGATGCACCAATAACACAGGTACCAGATAGTGAGGTTGTCGTATTCGGAGATGATTTGCTGGAGGAGGCAGTGCGGCTGAGTCTGGGAATCAAGACCGGAGATATCACATATGCAGATCTGGAAGGGGTGCAGACCTTGTATGTGGTAGGCGTGAAAGCGGTTGCGACGGAAAATGAGTATTGGGAGACGATGGGAACCTGGGGCAGCAGTGGCGAACGACACGGCAGTATATCCGATCTTTCATTGCTTGCGTACATGCCGAACCTGCGGAAGGTTTTTTTCGGTGGGCAAAGAATTACGGATATCTCGCCACTTAAGAATCTGGAATATCTGGAAGATGTGGAGTTGCGTGATAACTATATTCAAGATGCAAGTGCGCTTGCAAATAAAAAATATTTGCAGCATGTCGGACTATGTAACAATCAGATCAAGAGCATAGAATTCCTGGAAACCTGTCCCAATATTATAAATATTGATCTGCACAATGCCGGTGTCTTTGATGGAAGTCCGCTGGCGCAGTTATCGGATCTTGATTTCTTGGACATTGCCGGGCAGAAGGATTTGTCGGAGTATTTGGAAGGAAAACGTATCCGGGGAGTCATGCTTGGTGCCGAGGGGCAGACGGATATTGCACATGTAAGGGAAATGGAGTTCGTGCAGGAAATCAACATCAGTTGGTCAGAGGTGAAGGATATATCCGCATTGGAAGGACGGGAAGATGTCATTACGTTGCATATGTCTGGATGCCTGCTCTATGATGTAGAGCCGCTGTTTCATATTCCGAACCTGAGTGTGGTGGAGATCAGCAAGGGCTTGAAAGACGATATGGAAGAGGCAATAAAAAAATATGGAGAACCCTCCTTTGAGATTACATATACCGAATGATACAAACGGAGAAAAAGGTGTGCAGCCAGCAGACAAAGTGTATGCTGGCTGCATACCTTTTTTGTTTTTGTAAATGGTAAAATATGACATATCTTTATATAAGCTATATTTCGATAAAGGGGAGGGGTACATTTGGGAAATACGCAGTTTTTTCAGGATTCAACCAATCTGTCGAAGAAATTCAAATGGAAAGAAATCTTTTCGGGTGTGTTAAATAAGCCGACGCAGGAAGAACGTGACCGCCTGTATGCATCTGGTTGTGAGAGTTTTATGCCGCGACAGGGACAGATGTTGTCGCAGTGGACAAAACCGTGGCTGTTTTTTCGGTTTGGAATCATTGGGATTGTATTTTCGCTGCTTATCATTGCAGCATTATACATGACGAATGGACAGTTGATTTTCTATACGTTGGAAGTGATTATTCCACCATTTGTGATGCCGGTCACGATGCTGCTTTTGCTGTGGGAGATGAATATACCGAGGAACATTTCGATTTTTGATTTGTTTAAATATGTGTTTATCGGAGGTTTTTTCAGCTTGTTTTTTGTATTTCTCATATTGGATAATTCCTTTCTGGGAAATACGGGCGTAGCTCTGGCAACCGGTATTTCTGAGGAATTGGCAAAATTCATCATCGTATATATCATCATCAAGAATAAAAATTATAAGTACATATTAAATGGACTTTTGGTTGGATGCGCGGTTGGCGTCGGTTTTGCTACATTGGAATCTTCCATGTACGCGCTTAGTTCAATCCTATCTGGCGACAATGTATTTATGACGAATCTTCTTCGCGGGATTCTGGCAGTCGGAGGACATTCGGCATGGGCGGCAATGTATGGCGCGGCGCTTGTGGCAGTCAAAAAAGACCGCGAACTGGAGTTTTCGTATATCTGGAACAAGACTGTGCTTGGGATGTTTGGATTGACGGTGCTGTTACATACGATTTGGGATGTCCGGTTTGTGAATATCGTAGTGGATGAGTTAGGAAATGTGTATGACACCGGACTGTTATATTATCTGTTTCATGACAACATGAACCTCTATACGAATCTGGCAACCTTTGTTCTGTCGTATCAGGGTGTCTATGTTGTATTATGTATCGTTGCATGGCTGGTGCTCATGGGCTGGATTCGTCGGGGAATTGTGCAGATCGTCGAGCAGGAGCAGGCGGTACGGATCAGACCGGTTGCTTTTCAGAATGCACAGCCACAATTGGTGGTTGGAGGACAGACGGATAACGCCGGAATTTCCGTGGTTGGACTGCAGGGATACTATCAGGGACGTCAGATTGGCTTTGATTCCAATGGACATATCGTGTTTGGCAGGGATGCACAGGCGGCGGTACGCTATGCGCCCAACACACCCGGTATCAGCGGGATACATTGTGAGATCAAGATAAAGAACGGAATACCGGTTCTGATCGACCGGGAATCGAGTCATGGAACGTATTTTCAAGACGGAAGAAAATTAAATCCAAACCAGCCATATCAGATTCAAAATGGCATGGTGTTTTATCTGGCAACCAAAGAAAATAGCTTTATAATTCGGATGTGAGGAGGAATTAATAATGGAAATGAAGAAATGTCAGAATGGCCACTTTTATGATGCATCGATCAATGCAACCTGTCCATATTGTGATGGCAACGCCGGTGGTGCGATGTCGTTAGATGGCATGGAAATGGCGGAGACAGGAAAGACGCTTCCGGTTGGTATGATGGCGGAACTAGGAGGTTCTATGGCGCAGCCGCAGGCATTTGAAACAGGAAAGACGCTTCCGGTTGGCGGCGTTGGAAGCCTTTATGGGTCTGGCGAGATTGGTGGCGACGATGGACGCACGGTAGCGGTGATCAAACAGTCGATGGGAATTGATCCCGTTGTTGGCTGGCTCGTCTGTGTATCTGGAAAAGAGAAGGGCAGAGATTACCGTATACATTCGGATAACAATTTTATAGGGCGAAGCGAACGGATGGATATCTGTATCCGGGGCGATGAGACGATCTCAAGAGAGAATCATGCAATTATCAGTTATGATTCGCAGGATAAGATATTTTATTTCTCACCGGGCGACGGAAGAAGCATCGTGCGCTACAACGGAAAGGCGATATTTCAGACGGTAGAGCTTAAGAATCATGACCGGATTTTGATTGGCAAGACGGAGCTTATTTTCGTACCACTTTGTGATGCGGCGTTTAACTGGATGGAGAATGAGGATGCAGCGGAATAAGAAAAAGGAAAAAGTGAAGAAAACAACAAACCGGACGTTGCAGGAGATTGTCCCTGTGGAGGTTGTACCATTTGAGCAGGGAAATTATAAGATTGGAAAGCTGCATGAGATCGGAAACAGGGAAGGACAGCAGGATGCATTTGCTGTTTCGGATATCAGTCAGACAGAGGAGATCCGAAGAAATGGTCTGATTGCGATTGTCTCGGATGGTATGGGTGGTCTGCAGGATGGAGATAAAATCAGTTCGATGGTAGTACTGTCCTTATTTCAGGATTTTCATAATCAGAAAGCAGGAACAGAGGTGTCACAGCTCCTGCTTTCCATGCTTGCGAATGCAAACGAAACCGTCAATCAGTTCCTTGGCAATGAAATCGGAAGCTGTGGATCAACGCTTGTAGCAGGGATTATAAAGGAAGATAAACTGCACTGGATATCAGTGGGCGACAGTCATATCTATCTGTATCGTGGTGGAAAGTTACTGCTCTTAAATAGAGAGCATATTTATCTAAACGAGCTGGAACTGCAGGTTGTAAATGGAGAAATTCCATATACAGAAGCAGTGGAACATCGGGAGCGGACAGCGTTGAACAGTTTTATCGGTATGGGACGTCTGATGGCGGTCGACCGGAATCGGACAGGAATTTCACTGGGCAAGGGAGACCGGATTTTGTTTATGTCAGATGGTGTATTTGGAACATTGACAGAGACACAGATTGCGCAGGCAATGCAGTTGTCGGTGGAGGACAGTGTGGAGCAGATGCACCGGGCAATCGTCGAAGCGGGGAAAAAGAATCAGGATAACTATACCGCGGTTATTGTGGAATGCTTGTAAAGAGGGAAGCGCAATGGAGCAGACAGTCATTCGGCAGGCATTGCCAGTCAACACAATCCTGAATGGAAGGTATCTGGTTGGAAATGTGCTTGGTGCAGGCGGATTTGGAATTACATATATGGCGCAGGATATGGTGTCAAACTGTCCGGTCGCAATCAAGGAATTCATGCCGGAGGGGATGTTGTCCCGTGTGGCTGGTGCGCGGACAGTGCAGGTACATGTGCAGACGTCTGTGTATGAATCCTGTCGAACAAGATTTCTGGAGGAAGCGAGACTTTTGTATTGCTTCCGGAACAATCCGAATATCCTGACGGTGTACCGGTTGTTCGAGGAAAATGGAACTGCATACTATGCGATGGAGTATCTGGATGGCATGGATCTGAAGCAGTGGATGACTTCAGTTGGAGGTAAGATTTCGTGGCAGGAATTATATCCGGTGATACACCCGGTGATGCGTGCGTTATCAGAGCTTCATAACGGTGGAATCGTCCACCGGGATATCAGCCCGGACAATATCATTGTCTGTCGGGATGGACGCGTGAAGCTGATTGATTTTGGCGCAGCCAGACAGCATGTACGACAGAAGCAGATGACCGTGATCCTGAAACGGAAATATGCACCAATCGAGCAGTATGAGACACACGGCAGGCAGGGACCGTGGACGGATGTCTATGCACTTGCGGCGACGATGTATCATTGTTTGACTGGTGTACTGCCGCCGGAAGCGACCAATCGTGTGTATGAGGATACAATCATGCCATTCGAATCATTTGGCGTATATATCCCTGTGTATGTGGCAAAGGCAATCTACAAGGGTTTGCAGATTTGTAGAGATGCGCGGTTTCAGACGATGCAGGAGTTTGAACAGGCAATCACCGCACCCAAAACAGGAGAAATGCCAGTATCTTCCATGCAATTGAAACAGATACAGGGGGTGCAGGGATATTATAGTGGCAAGCTTGTAACGATACAGGACGTAGTTGTAATGGGGCGCAGTCCAGCAAAATGTACGCTGGGTTATCCAGCAAATGCTGGGGGTGTCAGTGGTGTACATTGCCAGCTTCGACCGATGCCGGATGGAAATGGAATAGGCATCTGCGATCTTGGTTCTTCTTATGGAACGTATGTGAATGGAAATGTGCTGGTGCCACATATGGAGTACCGGATCACAACCGGAGACACGATCAGCTTTGGAGACAATCAGGTTTGGATGGTGATATAGGAGTGCATATGAAAGAATATGAATTATGGAATAGTGAAACAGATACCGGTGTGGTGGCAGCAGAAACAGGGGAAGCATTTCGGATTGAGGCATATCAGACAGAAGATGGAACATTGAAGGTCTATCTGAATCATACAGGGGTAATGGAGCAGGACTGTTATACCATTCAGATTGGAAATAAGACACTCGAAGTGCAGGATGTGACAACCGTAAAAGCGATGGGAGAAGGTATGACGTATGTCTGCATCGTAGACAATTCCGGTTCCTTAGATGAAATGCGGGCAGAGCAGATCCGGACATTTCTCACAGCACTGAATCAGAATAAAAAGGAGACTGATTCGATTTGCCTGATACTGGCAGGCAGTGAGATTCGGCAATCTGCATATCAGACGGAGGTGGATGTGATTCAGACGGAGATTGATGAAATCCAGCCGGAGGATGCATGGACGAATCTCTATAAGGGCATCGATGTGGCAGTGCAGTCTTTGGCTTCGGCGAAGGAGGCGCACAATAAGAAATGCATTGTGATCTTATCGGATGGGGCTGAAGAAAGCGAGAATGGCATCACGATCGGGGAGGCATATGACCATATCGAAGAGAGCCATGTGCCAGTGTATACCGTTGCACTCATATCGGATAAGACGGAGCTGGAACGCGCAAAACTGCTGGGGAGTTTCGCACGCAGATCGGGAGGTGGGAAACATTTCACGCCGTTTGTCGATGGTACAACAATGGAACAGGTAAGTGCGGCAATTCGCTCAGATATGGAGCAGGGAACTGTGCTGACGGTGTCAGTGGATGCACTGCAGGAGCAGGGACAGTCACAGACTTTGGAGGTGACATGCCAGACAGAAACAGCCGTATACCGGGATATGGTTACCGATGTCGACCGTGCGTGGATCTCACATGCACAGGAAGCAACCGGTACGGATGCTGTGTCAACGGAGAAAATAGAAACGGCGACTGCCACGGAGACGGGAATACAAAATTCGGATCACGCTTTGGTATCGCCGTTACTGATTGGTGGATTGACAGGTATTGGGGTATTGGTGATTGTGCTGGTTATATTTTTGCTTCGACGCAGGCATGCGGCCGAGGAACGTGAAGCAGAAATGGATACAAAAAACAACACACAGGAGTCACCACCGGTGGAACAAAAAAATGTGCAGGAAGAGGGAAAGTCGAAAACGGCAGCGGTTCCGGACAACCAAAAACAGGAGAAACGTGTGTCCGAGACATTTCATATACAGATGGTACGCTTAGGAAATGAGAAGGATGGAGAACTCGAATTTGATATACAGGATTCCATGACAATCGGACGGGGCGGTCAATGTCAGATCAAACTTACAAAGGATGCATTGCTGTCCGGGGAACATTGCCGGTTTACGAAAAATGGCAGCAGCCTGTATCTGGAGGATCTGCAGTCAACGAATGGAACCTATGTCAATGGTGTACCGATCAGACAGCCAATGAAGCTGGAACAGGACGATGTGGTATTGATCGGTTCGTATGAGTATCGAATCCGGTATAAGAAAAAGTAAGGGAAGTGAAGCGATGGATTTTAATAAGGTATGTCCAAGTTGCCTGCGGGAATGTACGAACGAGCCGATGCCGGCGCAGTGTCCTTATTGTGGAAATGATCTGAAATATGAAAATCCGGCATATGCATTACCGGCACGAACGATCTTAAATGGAAAATATATTGTAATGCGCGTCAATGCAGAGACAGAGCAGGAGATCAGTTATGTCGCCTATGATTTAAATCTGTGTATCCCGATCGAGATTCATGAGTTTTTTCCACGGACAGAGGTACAGAGAGCTGCGGACAGACGGAACGTAGAGGTGCGGGTGCAGGAGCAGGAGACCGCTTATGGGGAGAAGAAGCAGGCGTACATAGAAAGTCTGAAAAAGCTGATAGAGACGACAACGGCACAGGGTATGGACAATCAGCTTCGAGAAGTTGTACAGGAATATAACAGTGTGTATGCGATATTTTCCATGCCGTCACAGGAAAGTATGCCGGTTCAGCCGCAGGACACAGGAAGTATGACTGTGACACCAAAACAGAATAAAAAACTTCCAGTCATCATTGCATGTGCGGCAGTTGTTGTACTCTGTCTGGTTGTAGTGATTACACGTGTTGCTTCAAAGAAAGACAGCAATGGGACGATTGTAATGCCTATAACGACCGGGGGTGTACAACCAACAGGTGCGCAGTCAACCGCGTCAAATCTGAAGAGCACATATGCCAATGCGTATGGAACTGTGGTTGGAGATGAAATCGCGGTATTTCTTTCATATGCGGATACTTTGTATTTTGGTGAGCTTGCAGAGGATGGCGGGATTACAGAATATTATCCACTGCTGGATACAGAGGATATGGTCAATCACATTGCGACAGATGGGGATTATCTTTATTTCACCATCTTTGAAGACAGTCTGTGCCGGGTTGATCTGAACCGGTCAGACGGAGCAGTACAGGAGCTGGCATCGCATGATTTTCCGTATGGGTTCCAGCTTTATGGAAATACCATATATTATCTGGAAGAGGATGGGATTCATTGCATCTCGAAGGAAGGAAAAAGCGACCGGCTGCTGATTGCATGTGATGCAGATTACGAGCTGGGATTTGCAATCTATCAGGATCTGATCTGCTTTATGGTGCAGATCGATCAGGACGTCTGTATCAAGGTCTATAACATGGACGGCTCCAAGGTCGATACAGAAATTAATTTTGGCGAGGACTGCAGTTCCCTGTTTGACATTACAGATATTATGTACTGTGCCATCTACGAAAACTATGTTCTGCTTTGTTCTGAAGACAGGATGTATATCGGAGATATTGCGGAAGGCACGATATATGACAGTGAAATTACATGGAGTGCAGCAGAGGGTTATACACCGGCATTTTTTGCTGTGGATGGCAAGGTGTATGTAAGCAGTGGTGATAAATTGACCGATATCAGTCTGTTTGATCTGGACACGCAAAATGTCACGACGATTTCTTCCATTCCGGATGGAATCATGGATATCGTTGGGTATGCGAATGGTACATTGTATGTGGCAGATAATGATCTTAACTATTATATGGTAGATGTGCAGACCAAACAGAGTGTGAGTCTTGATTATAATTACTGGGATGCGGGAGAAACATATGGAGAGTAGGAGGTTTGTGTATGGATGACAGCAGACATAGATTGCCGATCGGGTATCATCTGAACCAGAAATATGAGATCCGGAAGGTGCTGGGCGAAGGTGGGTTTGGAATCACCTATCTGGCACGGGATATCGTACTGGATTTGGATGTTGCAGTAAAGGAATATTATCCATCCGGACTTGTCATGCGGGAGATAACAAATGGATGCACAGTACTATCGTTTACAGGTGATAAGCAGGAATATTTCCGGATGGGACGGGAGAAGTTTATACAGGAAGCACAGGCACTCGGGCGGTTGTCCGGACAGCCGGGAATTGTGTCGGTAAAAGATTACTTTCAGGCAAATAATACAGCCTATATTGTGATGGAATATCTGCAGGGAGAGACTTTACGCGATTATCTGAATCGAACGGGCGGACAGCTTACGGTGGAGGAAACCCTGCAGTTGTTAGAGCCGGTGGTAAAGTCTCTGATGATCGTGCACCAGATCGGTTTGGTGCACCGGGATATTAGCCCGGACAATATCATGCTTTTACAAAATGGAAAGGTAAAGCTGCTTGATTTTGGTGCGGCCCGGGACATCAGCATTAACGGAGAACGGAGTCTGTCTGTTATGTTAAAACCCGGATATGCACCGGAGGAACAATATAGGTCTCGGGGAAAACAGGGACCATGGAGTGATGTCTATGCGTTGTGTGCGACGATATACCGTTGTGTTACGGGAAAGCTCCCGGATGAATCAATGGAGCGTATGTATAAGGATGAACTAAAGCCGGTATCGTTCTATGTTGGAATTGATCCACAGGTCAATCAGGCGATTATGCAAGGGCTGGCAGTCCATATGGAAGATCGTCTGCAAAATGCGGAGATGTTATACAAAGCACTTTATCAGAAAGATGCAATGGCCGAACCGCGGAAGCCAGTGCCACCTGTGCAGGTGTTGCAGACGAAGAAATCAAAGAGAAAGAAAATCGTGATTCCAGTTCTGGTTGTCCTGGTTTTGGCGTTGGTGGCAGGAATCGGGTTGCACAATGGATGGTTCCGGCACGTAACTGCACCAGAACCGGTGGAATATGCATCCTCGTTATTTGCAAAAGATGGGGCTGGAAATATTTATCTTGAGGTGGCGGATGGGGGTATCTGTACCAATACTTCGGTCGATGCATCAGGTATTCCGAAGGATTTCTTTACATTATTTGAGGAGTCCGGGATTGAAGCATTTGCAGTTAGTACGGACGATTATTTTTATCTTGCTGCGGGAGAACTTGGAATATTGCGGTTTGACAGTCAGACAAAAGGGGATTTGAGTGAGGCACTGACTGATCCCGTGGAGAAGGATTTTATTCTCGCATCAGACTATATTTACTACAGAAAAAAAACAGATGGCTATGTGTATCGGTGTAGAACAGATGGCAGTGAAGAAGAGCTTCTTGTGAAAGCGCAGATACCGGAAAACTGTATGACGGTATATAACGACGCAGTATGGTTTTATGGAACCGTGGAGGGTAAAAAACAGGGCATTTACTGCTACGATATCAATAAGAAACGGGTAAAATATGTGGATGCATTTACAGATGTAACATCTCTGAAGAATGGAGATCAGGTGCTCTACATCACCAGTTCAAAGCAGATGGTATCAACCTATGACCTCAAAAAACAAAAGGTGTGCGCGAGCAACAGGCTTTCTGAACAATGCGTGGATGGTATCTATCCGGCAACATGGAATGCGAAACAGGGATATTATTATGCAGAGTCTAAAACGGTTTATTTTGTAGCGGGAAAGAATAAGATGGAGGTATTTACGGGAGCAGATGCGATTGATGCATTTTCGGTTGGCAATGGTACTTTATGTGTGGTATGCGCAGATGGAAGTGTTTCTTTGATTAATGAAAAATCAGGAACACAGATGGTGCTGGAAGATGGCCTTAATTATTATCAGATGACTTCGGATGTGGAAGATGATTTTTCGGATGTTGATGACATCGATGATATCGATGATCCTGACGATATGGATGATACGCCGGAAGAACCGGAGAATAATGATACAAATATGGCGCTGCGGGCGTTGGAAGCAGTGACACAGGATGCAGAATATATGCCATCGACGCAGACGAGCGATCAGGTCTGCATGGCAGATTTTAACGGGGATGGAATTACGGATATACTGTTTTTATACCATGTATTGACGGCTGAAAATATTTTTGCATGGAAGTACAGTTTGTGGTCTCTTGATCCGACAGCCGGGGAGACAAAGCTGCAGGAAAACATTTTGTTTAATTCGGTTGGCGGAAACAAAGGAAAGGTCGGTATTGCAAGGTTTGAAGATACCATGTATCTTCGGATTGAATCAGAAACTCCGTCGGGGGATGTCAATACGGTGGAGGTTTCCTATCTGCCCTGGCCGAGCCAGGCACAGGCACCTAGTCTGGATGGAAGTTATTATCTGTATGGTTCTTATACATATGAAGATCCGGAGAATGGAAATTATAGATGGGGTGATAATCAAATCTCAAGGTCAGATTATGAGCAATCTTACAATGCATGGGAATGGAAGTATTGCCTGAATCCTTTGGAAGAACCGGGGAATGGCGATGTGATGACGCTGGAAGGATTCCGTAGTTATTTGAATCAATTACAATAGGGGGAATATATAATTTTACGAATAAAACAAAATGTGATAAGATAATTCCTGTTAGAATGAAAATACTTTCATAAAGGAGTTTCAATTATGGCATATAAAAGCGTAGATGAGTTAGAACATTTCCGGTTTGACGATTGTCAGATCGATACATTTGCGGTGACAGAGAATGGTGTGGAACTTATGGTGGAAGCACTGATTGTAAAGGCGGATAACAGCCAGAATACAAATTATACAGAAAGCTACGCCGGTACGACGAAGATTCGGATTACTGATGGAAAACTGATCCGGTGTGTGCGTGATGGCTACAAGTATTATGATGCAAATGATGTGCTGCAGTCGGAGGTTCCTGACTACGAACTTTCCGTGGTGGAGACAGCAGAATTTCCAAAGAGTTGCGCGGGGGCATATCTCTTTGAGATGAAGCAGGATGCGGATGGATATGTGCTTGGAATCGAATTTGTGGATCCGGAAGATCAGACTGTCGGTAATTCTTATCAGGTTTATGTGACAGGCACGCAGGTTGCAGTGCTGTGGGAACAATATATGAATCGGGTGCAGTCATAATGCAGACGGAAATACCGGTGAGATGATTATTCCCAATAAAGATACTGTGCAGGTAAGTCGTTTCAATTATTGAAAAATGTAGAAAATTTTGCTTTTATTTTAGAAAAATGTAGCAAAATTCATAATTGACAATTAAAAATGTATAAGTATAATATTGGTAGTACCAAAGTGGTACTACCAATTTGTTTTTTAGGAGTTAAGAGAGTTATTATGAAATACTTACGACAGTTTCTGTTAATCTTGTTTATCTCCTTTTTAGGAGAGTTGTTAAAATACTTCCTGCCATTGCCGATACCGGCAAGTATCTATGGTATGGTGATTTTATTTATCGGATTGCTCAGTGGAATCATCAAACTCGATGCAGTGAAGGATGTCGGGAAATTCCTGATCGAGATTATGCCGGTCATGTTCATTCCTGCAGGGGTTGGTCTGATGGCATCATGGGGTACATTGAAGCCGGTGTTGGTTCCGGTCAGTGTGATTACGGTTGTGGCACTCATTGCGGTTATGGGTGCAACCGGACGCGTATCCCAATGTGTGATTAAGAAATCCAAAGCAAAAGAAAAGGCAAAGGAGCAGAAGGTATGAAAGATTTATTCCAGACATCCATGTTCGCAGGTGTGACACTCAGTCTGCTTGCGTATCTGGCAGGTTCATTGTTAAAGAAAAAGTTTAAGCTTGGAATCTTCAATCCATTGCTTATCTCGATGATTCTTACGATCATCGTGCTTGTATGTGCACATATTGATTATGACACGTACAACAAGGGCGCCGTGTACTTAAGCTGGTTTCTGACACCGGCAACGGTATGCCTGGCAATTCCGCTGTATGAGCAGTGGCAGTTATTAAAGCGGAATGTCAAAGCCGTGATGCTTGGAATCACGGCAGGTGTACTTACGAGTTTGACAACGGTATTTGTACTGTCGAAGCTCATGGGACTTACCCATCAGGAATATGTTACGATGCTTCCGAAGTCCATTACGACAGCCATCGGTATGGGGGTATCGGAAGAACTTGGCGGTTATGTGACGATCACGGTTGCAGTCATCGTTGTAACAGGTGTGATTGGCAACATCTTAGGCGAGTTCATATGTAAGTTCTTCCGTATCACGGAGCCAATCTCCAAGGGACTTGCACTTGGGTCTTCATCCCATGCAATCGGCACAGCCAAAGCAATCGAGATGGGCGAAGTGGAAGGTGCGATGAGCAGTCTGGCAATCGCCGTCACCGGAATCCTGACCGTTGTACTCGCATCCGTCTACGCAAATTTCATGTAAGGAAGGTAAAGAATATAATTGATAATTGCACATCAAGGATTATGAGTGTGAAATGCATATATTTTAATATTAATTCGTGAAATATGCATATGTTTGAAACTTAGAAGTTCTTAGTGTTCTGTGAGTTATCCAGCAATGTTTGAACACGATGTTCAAACAAGCCGCCACTGAGCCATGGATGGCGAATTGGCGGCGGTTGCGTGAGAAAATGATGTGTATATCAGAACAGTTAGAACTTCTTAGTTTCAATACATCGCATATGAAATGAAATAATATTAAAATATATGCATCACAACATGTGCAATTAGGAATTAGGAGGTGTTCGTTATGATTATTACAATTGGTAGAAAATGTGGTTGCTGCGGCGACGAGATCGGTCATGCGTTGGAACAGATCTATCATATTCCATTTTATGATCGGTCGGTCATCTCAGAACTTGCAAAAGGGTATGGAATGTATGACCGGTATCCGGATTTCTATGGGGAAACCCCGATGGATACACTGATGTACACGATATCCCAGACAGAGAGCGAAAACGTGTTTTATGAGACACCGAAGAAAGCATTGCCCGGGATTCTGGAGGGAAAAAACTGTATTATTTTAGGTCGATGTGGTGATTATGTATTTAAGGACCGGAAGGATAAGCTTGCAATCTTCCTGACCGGGGATGATGCAATGCGGATTGAGACGATCGCGAAGAAGCATGGAATTCCGGAGCGCCAGGCGAAGAAGCTAGTACAGACAACCGATGAACGCCGGGCGGCATATCACAAATATTATACCGGGGAGACATGGGGCATGGCAGAAAATTATGATCTGTGCCTGAATGTCTCGAAGCTTGGTACGGCAGGTACGATCGCAATGATTGAGCAATATATCAGACAGACTGGGTTAGAGTAGGTGATGAGAAAATGGAGAAACAGACAACACAGGAATATGAAAAAGCAATCACCTATATCATAGACCGGATCAAAGAAGGTTCCCTGCAGCTAGGCAGCAAGCTTCCGCCGGAACGAAGGATTGCGGAGGAACTTGGCATCGGCAGAAATTCCATCCGGGAAGCAATCAGCATCCTGCATGGCATGGGACTGATCGACCGGGTACAGGGTTCCGGAAACTATGTGTCGAAGCATGTCGGCGAGTCTATCCGCCAGTCGCTTACCGTGATGCTGGCACTCGGAACGATCACGAAAGAGGAAATATTTGAATTCCGGCGGGTGATGGAGAAAGCGGTCTGCTCGAATCTGATTGCGAAAGGACTTTCCTATGAATATGAGTCAATCTTAGAGACAAAGCTGGAAGAGATGAAGCTGTTCGAGGGCAAAGATCTGACCGATGTGGACAAGGAGTTTCACGACACCCTGATTCAGGCAACCGGAAATCATCTGTGGGCAGTTTTGATGGAGGCCGTGACCGACGCATACCGGGATTGGATCAACTACGTGATCGAGCTTGCCGATGAATCGGTGCGGGCGAAACTGCTGCAATGCCATGAGGACATTTACCAGAATCTCGTACAGAAAAATGAGCCAGCCATGCTTTTGGCGATTGACAGGCATTATGATTTGATAGAACAGATGGTTTAATTATGTTAAAAATGCTAAAATAACAATCTGTTTGGGTTGTTTTTTTATAGAAAAATACGTTTTACTTTCGACAAAAAAAGGTATACACTTTTCCTTGGGTAGAAAGGATAAAACGAGAAAAGGAGATGGTTTTTTTGGAAGATCTTGCAAAAGACCTGATGGAAGAACTGAACTGTGAGACCGTCTTTACGATTCCAATCTTCGGTGGTATTGATGTATCGGAATCTGTGGTCGTAACATGGATTATCATGGCAGTGCTAGTTCTTGTGGCAATCATCCTGACAAGAAACATGAAGATTGATCACATCAGCAAACGTCAGGCAATCGCAGAGACGATTGTTACAAAGCTGACCGGTATGGTGGAGGATATGATCGGACCGGAAGGAAAAGCGTATGTCCCATATCTGACAACCGTATTGCTGTATATTGGTGTATCAAACATCATTGGATTGTTTGGATTTAAGTCCCCGACGAAAGATTTAAATGTCACGATCGCACTTGCGGTTATGAGTATCGTCTTGGTTGAGGCGGCAGGTATTTACCATCTGGGTGTGAAGAAATGGCTGCATAAGTTCGTAGAACCGATTGCAATCGTTACTCCGATCAATATCTTAGAGGTATTTACACGGCCATTGTCACTGTGCATGCGACTTTTTGGTAACGTGCTTGGTGCATTTGTAATTATGGAACTGATCAAGATGGTTGTTCCGGTTGTTCTGCCGGCAGTCTTTTCTTTGTATTTTGATTTATTTGATGGATTGCTGCAGGCATATGTATTTGTATTTTTGACATCACTGTATATCAGTGAAGAGATTGAACAATAAATGAAAAGGAGATAATTAGTATGGGTACAATAATCGCAATTGGTGCAGGTATTGCAGTTTTAGGAGCGCTTGGCGCAGGTATTGGTATCGGTATTGCAACCGGTAAGGCAGCAGAGGCAATCGCAAGACAGCCGGAGGCAGAAGGTAAGATCAACAAGACATTGATTCTTGGTTGTGCACTTGCAGAGGCAACCGCTATTTACGGTTTCGTTATCGCACTTATGATCATAGTAATGTTGAAGTAATCACAGGAAAGGCAGGGTGGTAACATGCTCCGAGTAGATTGGAATTTATTACTTACCATAATCAATCTGCTGCTTTTGTTCGTGTTGATGCGGATTTTCCTGTTTAAGCCGGTACAGAAGATTATTGCTGCGCGTCAGGAGGAAGCGGACAGACAGTTCAAGGAAGCGGACGAGAGCAAGCAGGCGGCAGAGGAAGCAAGAAAGCAGTATGAGGCAAGTCTTGCAAATGCGGAAGAAACCAAGAAGCAGGTGCTTCAGGAGGCAAGACAGACCGCAGATGCAGAATATAAGCGGATTGTATCAGATGCTGAAAAGACCGCAAAGCAGGTAAAAGAAGATGCAATCACAGATGCAGAGAACCAGAAGGCACAGATCTTGAAGAAAGCAGAAAAAGATATTGCCGATATGGTTGTCGATGCAACGGTTAAGGTAGTTGGAGAGAAAAAAGGTGCAGACGTGGATAACGCACTGTACGACAAATTTTTAGATAAAGCAGGTGATGAAACGTGATTCGAGCAGCAAAGGACTATGCAGCGGATTTGAAGCTCGTTGAAAACGCAAAGTCAAATCTGCAGAGCGTAAAGGATATTTTAGAGGCAGTTCCACAGATCGGTGTGGAGTTTGATGATCCAACCGTATCACTGGAGAAGAAGCATCTGGTGATTGACCGGGTATTCCCGAAGGAGATCCGGAACTTCTTAAAAGTGCTGTGTGACAATGGCGATTTTGGATTGTTAGATGAGATCGAGCAGGCATACATGGAGCTGACGAAGACACCGGAGAAGGTGGAAGCGCAGGCAGAGCTTACGTATGTGACACCACCGACACCGGAGCAGATGGAGCGGATTCGTTTGTTCCTTGCAAAGGAATGTAACAATCCGGACATCAAGATCGTTGGTAAGGAAGATGCATCCATCAAGAGTGGATTCATCATCCGTGTTGGAAACAAAGAGTACGACTGGAGTGAGCAGGGACGTATCGACCAGTTGCAGAAACATATCAATCAGTCATTAGCAGGCAAGAAGCTGGCAACCGTCAGTGAGGAGAGCATCATTTCCATCCTGCGTGCCGATATCGCAGATTTTGAACTGCAGGCAAAGGATAAGGAAATCGGTGTTGTAAACTGGGTTGGTGATGGTATCGCGAATGTCGATGGTATCGATCATGCATTTTACGGAGAAATCGTTCTCTTTGACTGTGGTGTCAAGGGCATGGTACAGGATGTAAGACGGGATGAAATCGGTGTTATCCTGTTTGGACGTGATACAGAGATCAAGGAAGGCAGCCGCGTCGTTCGTACCGGCAAGATGGCCGGTATCCCGGTCGGAGATGCATTCCTTGGAAGAATCGTGGATGCACTTGGTGCGCCGATTGATGGACAGGGCGACATCGCACAGGATGGTTACCGTCCAATCGAGAACCCTGCACCAAGTATTGTAGATCGTAAATCCGTATCGGTTCCTATGGAGACCGGTATCCTGTCAATTGACTCGATGTTCCCAATCGGTCGTGGACAGCGTGAGCTGATCATCGGTGACCGACAGACCGGTAAGACTTCGATCGCGATGGATACGATCTTAAACCAGAAGGGTAAAGATGTTGTTTGTGTATATGTTGCAATCGGACAGAAGGCATCGACAATTGCGAAGTTAGTAAATACATTGAAGAAAAATGATGCGCTGGATTATACAATCGTCGTTGCAGCAACAGCATCCGATCCGGCACCGTTGCAGTATATCGCACCATATGCAGGTACAGCACTTGCAGAGTATTTTATGTATCAGGGCAAGGATGTTCTGATCGTCTATGATGATCTGTCCAAGCATGCGGTTGCCTACCGTGCAATCTCGCTTTTGCTGGAGCGTTCACCGGGACGTGAGGCATATCCGGGTGATGTATTTTATCTGCACTCAAGATTGCTGGAGCGTTCTTCCCGTGTGACAGCCGAGGCTGGCGGCGGAAGTATTACCGCACTTCCAATCATTGAGACACAGGCAGGCGATGTGTCTGCATACATCCCGACAAACGTTATTTCTATCACAGATGGACAGATCTATCTGGAAAGCGAGTTGTTCTTCGCAGGTCAGCGTCCGGCCGTCAATGTTGGACTTTCCGTATCCCGTGTCGGTGGTGCGGCACAGACAAAGGCGATGAAGAAGGCAGCCGGAAGTATCCGTATCGATCTGGCACAGTATCGTGAGATGGAAGTGTTCACACAGTTTTCTTCCGATCTGGATGAGAACACGAAGAAACAGTTAGCACATGGACGTGCGTTGATGGAGCTTTTGAAGCAGCCGCTTGGCCGTCCTTTTACAATGGCAGAGCAGGTTATTACATTGGTTGCTGCCAATGCACATGTATTCAGTGATCTTCCGGTAGGGAAGATCAAGGCATTCCGTCTTGGACTGTTGGATGATTTTGCAAAGAATCATGCGGACATTATCGGACGTCTGGATTCGTCGAAGGATCTGGCAGACGATGTGAAGGATGCAATTATACAGGCAGCGAATGAATATAAGCAGAGGAGTCTGGAAGACGAAAACGGAGGGAATTAAATGGCGAATGCAAGAGAAATTTCCACACGTATCAAAAGTATCCAGGACACGATGAAGATCACGAAGGCAATGTATATGATGTCTTCCATGAAGCTTCGGAAAGCAAGACAGAAGCTGGAGAGTACAGAACCTTACTTCTATGGATTGCAGGAGCAGATTGCAGATATTCTGTTACATTTCCCGGACATGCAGCATCTGTTTTTTGATAACCGTGGCAAGGATCTGCAGGAGACAACCAAGCGACGGGCGTTTATTGTTATAACAGGCGACAAAGGCATGGCAGGTGCATACAACCACAATGTGTTAAAAGAGGCACAGAAGATGGTCGATGAGGCGGATTCCTACCGCTTGTTTGTAGTCGGGGAGCTGGGACGACATTTCTTCTCTTCGCAGGGATATACGCTCGAAGAGGGATTCTGCTATTCGGCGAACAACCCTTCTATCCATCGTGCGCGTATGATTACAGAGCGCATCGTGGAGTTATATAAAGAGGAAGAATTTGACGAGGTATATGTTGTCTATACGAAGATGGTAAACAGCATGAAGGAAGAGGTTGAAGTGCAGGAGATCCTGCCACTCAAGACGCATGAGTTTATCAAGAAGGAATTGCTCGAAGATTCCCAGAAGGGATTAGGAAACAGTGACCGTGAGGCCGCAGAGCAATCCGATGACTGGTTTTTGATCTATCCATCTCCGAAGAAGGTTTTGGAGAAATTGGTGTATAACTATGTAACAGGTTTTATGTATGGTGTTCTTGTTGAGGGCTCGGCAAGTGAGGAAAATGCCAGAATGATGGCGATGCAGGCGGCAACGGACAATGCACAGGCAATGCTGCATGAACTTTCAATCGAGTTTAACCGTGTGCGCCAGGCAGCAATCACACAGGAAATCACCGAGGTGATCGGTGGAGCCAAGGCACTCAAGAAGAAAAAGAAGAAACAAGCGAGGTGAACGATCGCATGATGGAAAATAAAGGTAAGATCGTACAGGTATCCGGACCGGTTGTCGATGTCGAGTTTGCAGACGGTAACCTTCCACGGATTAAGGATGCCCTGTATGTGATGAACAATGGAAAGAAATGCGTCATGGAAGTATCCCAGCATATCGGTGACAATGTTGTGCGCTGTATTATGCTTGCTGCGAGCGAAGGCTTGTGCAGAGATATGGAAGTGACAGCAACCGGATCCGGTATTCAGGTTCCGGTCGGAGAGCAGACATTGGGACGGCTGTTCAATGTACTTGGTGAGACATTGGATGGAAAGGAAAGTCTGGAGAATGGTGAGCATTGGTGTATCCACCGCGAGCCACCAACATTCGAAGACCAGAGCCCGGTTGTTGAGATGCTGGAAACCGGTATCAAGGTTATTGATCTGCTTGCCCCATATGCAAAGGGTGGTAAGATCGGTCTGTTCGGTGGTGCCGGTGTTGGTAAGACCGTCCTGATTCAGGAGCTGATTCACAATATCGCAACGGAGAGTGGTGGTTATTCCATCTTCACCGGAGTTGGAGAGCGTTCCCGTGAAGGTAACGACCTGTGGAATGAGATGAAGGAATCTGGCGTTCTTGATAAGACAGCACTGGTGTTTGGACAGATGAATGAGTCACCGGGTGCCCGTATGCGTGTGGCAGAGACGGGACTTACGATGGCGGAATATTTCCGTGATGTAAAGAAGCAGGATGTGTTGTTATTCATTGATAACATCTTCCGTTTTGTACAGGCAGGTTCAGAGGTGTCCGCATTGCTTGGACGTATGCCTTCTGCCGTTGGATACCAGCCAACTCTGGCGAATGATCTGGGTGAACTGCAGGAGCGTATCGCTTCTACAAAGGATGGTTCTGTAACATCGGTACAGGCAGTATATGTACCAGCCGATGACTTGACAGACCCGGCACCTGCTACAACATTCTCTCACTTGGATGCAACGACTGTATTGTCACGTAAGATCGTGGAGCAGGGTATCTATCCGGCTGTTGATCCACTGGAATCAACCTCCCGTATTCTGGAGGCAGATGTCGTCGGAGAAGAACATTACCGTGTCGCACGTGAGGTGCAGGAGACTTTGCAGAAGTATAAGGAACTGCAGGATATCATCGCAATTCTTGGTATGGAGGAGCTTTCCGATGAGGATAAGCAGACTGTTTACCGTGCAAGAAAGGTACAGCGTTTCCTGTCACAGCCATTCCATGTAGCTGAGAACTTTACAAACGTCAAAGGTGTATTTGTACCGGTCAAGGAGACAATTCGTGGCTTCAAGGCAATCTTAGATGGTGAGATGGATGCGTATCCGGAGGCAGCCTTCTTCAATGTCGGTACGATTGAGGATGTAAAGAAGAAAGCAGAAACCCTGTAAAGGATAGAAAGGGGACGGCGTATGAATACATTTTCACTCAAAATCATAGCCTGTGACCGGGTGTTTTATGATGGACCATGTGAGATATTGAAATTCCCCGGCTATGATGGACAGATGGCAATTCTGGCACATCACGAGAAGATGACGACGAATATCGAAGTCGGTGAGCTGCATTTTCGGACACCGGATGGAGAAGAGCATGTGGCGATCTGTTCCGACGGACTTCTGAAGGTAAAGAATAACGAGGTTGTTGTACTTGTCTATTCGGCAGAAAAACCGGAGGAAATCGATGAGTTCCGTGCACAGGCTGCGAAGGAACGTGCCATCGAGCAGATGCAGCAGAAGCAGAGCATCATGGAGTATCATGTATCCCGTGCTTCGCTTGCGAGAGCAATGGCAAGACTGCAGGGACACGACCGGTACGAAGTGAAGTAAATAAATGAATAAGCATTGCAATGTTTGTAAGTGTAAATACAGAATAAGAGAATTGCAGTGACTGTAAGTATAAATATTAAACATGAGAATTGCAATGTTTGCGATTATATAAGTTGACGTAATATACATGAATATATGTAGTCGATAGGAAACAAGAGAATGAAACATCCAGCTGGCAAGAACCGGTTGGATGTTTCTATTTTTATGATTATGAGAAATTAGGAGCAAATAGGCGCGAAACAGCAGGTTTGCTCCCAAAAAGCAGGAGACCGGAATAACAGTAGCAAATAAAATAGGAGCAAAGCAGAACGAAACAACAAGTTTGCTCCAAAAAAGCAGGAGACCGGAATAACAGTAGCAAATAAAATAGGAGCAAAGCAGAACGAAACAACAAGTTTGCTCCAAAAAAGCAGGAGACTTGAATAGAAATGGCAAATAAAATAGGAGCAAAGCAGAACGAAACAACAGGTTTGCTCCCAAAAAGCAGGAGACCGGAATAGCAGTGGCAAATAAAATAGGAGCAAACAGACAGGATAAGCTTGTTTGCTCCAAATGGCAAGTATAGATTGTATAGTTAGACAATCTATGATGACGTAGGATAGGTAATTACTCCCGGTTCTTCAGTGCCTCTTCCATAGGAATCTTCCGGATCTTCTTATACTGCAGGAAACTTAATAATCCGTAACATACAATATCCCAGATCACAACCTGAATATAGATAGATGTTCCGATATGAACATTTTCCAGCCAGATATCAAAAGTCCGGAAGAGATAGACAATCATTGTCTTCAAGATGACAGTAGAAAGCGGCAGACTGATTGCTACACTGACAAGGACAGCTATCGCGGTCGAAATAATGTAGATTTTCCCGATTTCTCTGTTGTTGTAACCGAGAATCTTCGTCAGGGAAATCGATTCCGCATTTTTCTCCAACACAATCTTAGAGAGCAGGTAGATAACGATGACGAAGATAATAAGGGAAAGATATTTCATCAAAGGCATCATACGTCCCATCGAATCATTCATCTGGTCACTTAACTTTGAATAGTCCGAAGGTCCCATCGTACTGTAGATGAAACTGTCATCTAAATCATCCAGCGCTTTGTCAGAGAAATAGCCTGTGAAATAATCCGCATCTTTCCCGAATGTGTCATTGTAATTATCAATGCTCATAAATATGGAGAAGGCTGCCGGGTAATTGAAGCTGCCGGCAATCCGAAAAGAATATTCTTTATCGCCGTATTTTTCCGTTATTTTAATCGTATCTCCCACTTTGTAATTGTTCAGTTTCATGAACGATTTTGAGATGATTATATCACCTTTTTCCGCAGGCATAGAAACCTGTGTCAGATACTTTGAATTGTCTGCGATTCCATATACAAGCACTTCCTTTCCGTCATCATCCGCAAGCGCAGTCAGACAGTATTTTTCAGCAGATGAATCGTCTAGTTCTACCGGTGCTTTGAGTGTATATTGATAGTTTGCAATCAGGTGGTCAAGCACATTGTCTGTCTGGTCATTTAAGATTGGAAGCATGCTGGCAGAGAAGATAAACAGGATATTTGCCATCAGGATACCAATTGCCATTGTGATATAGTTGGAGCGGTTCTGCAGGATTGTACGAATCCGGAACCTAGTCAGAAACTTGAAGTCCGGAAGCTTTGTCACATGCTTTTTCTTACGTTTTGCCAGATCGTGCCGCAGGAAGTTAAGCGGTGACAATCCAAGCATTGATCGAAGCGCAAGGTAGTTGATCACTAACAGGATTGCAATCGGAATCACAGTCGTAAGCAGAAAGGCGTTTGCATTCCAGACAACCTTGAATACAGGCAGAGAGTAGGAATGGTAATACAAGTCTTCCATGAATTTACGGAAACAGGTATAGCCGCCGATATTTCCGATTACTGCGGCTGCAAGGAATACATACGTTGGTGCAGCCATGTAATGTCGGATGATTTCGCCTTTTGTATAGCCGGAAGCTCGTAGGGTTCCGATAGCACCGGCTTCCGATTCAATCGTGCTGAAAGTCATAAGTGCGAAGATGAATGCAAGCAGTGCTATCATGATATAGAGCATCATGACCGTGCTGTTTGTATCGCCATCCATATCTTCTCTTGTAAATGAAATCGCTTTATTGTTCTGCCGCATCAAAAAATCGGTCAGATAATTTCCCTGTGGAGCGAGCTGTTCGGACAATGTATTCATCAGGTCTGTGCTTGCGTCATAAGAAGCCCGGTCATCAAGACTTCTGTCCGAAAAACGATAAGCAAAGCTGTAGGTAAGCTTGCTTTCGGAGAATTCTTTGAAATAATCCGCAGTGACAAATCCCATGGTAAATGTCGTTGCGCTGAACATCGAATCAGAGTTTTTCTCGAACAGACAGCTATAATCCGGGACAGCAACTGTTCCGCAGATCGTTAAATCCTTTCCGTCAAAGGTGAGGGTGTCACCGATTTTGAGATTGTTGTTTTCTGCAAAGAGACGGTCGATGGCAAGTTCTCCGTCCTTTTCCGGGGCGTGCCCTTCAAAGACCGAATATGTATTCAACGCCTCACGGTTTTCGTAGAGACGTATGGAATAATTGTTGTTGCCTTCAAAGGTGTAATCAAAATTATAGAAGTACTGTTTGTAGATGGTTGCTTTTGCTGTGCCTGAATCTGCCTGGTCAGCGATTTTCTGCAGGTCAGCGACAGAGATTTCACTGTTCGTAGAGAAATGTCCATCCTCCAATTTATATGTCTCGATACCATCGTCGTAGGTGTGCATCATGCTCAGCGAAGTAACCAGCATACCACTGACGATTGCAATCATAAATGTCAGAAACAAAAAGATGGATATGTATTTTCCTTTTTCTTTCCTGATATCCCGAAGGATGCGTTTACGCAGTGGATTTTTGATTATTTTATCAGCCATATGCATTCACCTACCAATCTAATTCCATCGCCGGTGTCTTTGCTTCGTTTGTATATTCTTTCCGGATCATACCATCGCGGAGCTTAATCACACGGTCTGCCATGAGTTTGATGGCATCGTTGTGTGTAACGATGATGATGGTATTTCCGTATTTCCGGTTGACGTCTTCAATCAATTTCAGAATATCCTTGGAGGTATTGTAATCAAGGGCGCCGGTTGGCTCATCGCAGAGCAAAAGATCCGGATTTTTGACGATGGCACGACCGATGGATGTACGCTGTTGCTGACCGCCGGAAAGCTGGCTTGGAATCTTATCCTTATGCTCCCAAAGTCCAAGTGTATGAAGCAGGTCATCGACATCAAGTGGGTTGCTTCCGAGGAAAGCGCCGACCTCGATATTCTCCTTGACGGTCAGGTTTGGAATCAGGTTATAGAACTGGAAGACGTAACCTAAGTGTTCACGTCGGTAGAGAGTCATCTGCTTTTCGTTCATGGCAGACATGGCGGCACCGTTGATGATGATCTCTCCCTTATCATAGCTTTCAATGCCGCCAATGATGTTCAACAGGGTAGACTTACCGGAACCGGATGGACCGAGCAGGACGCAGATCTCGCCTTTCTCAATACCGGTAGAAAGTCCTTTTAAGACTTGTACACGGTTGTCTTTTTCACCATAGAACTTTTCAAGATTGTTGATTTGTAAGAACATGATTTTCCTCCTTTTAAATCGGAAATATTCATAATAATTGAGAATCTGTACGTTATGTATGCACTACATATAAAGCACGATTCTCAATTATTATGTAGTTTCCTGATTATTAAAACTCTAAAATACATTAACCCTTTTTGAATCATTTACATACAAACATATGAATATGTGTTCATATATAAAATAAACGTGTAATATAGGTTTGTCAAGCGTATTTTCGCTTGTTTTGATGGATGTTTTATGTATTTGGTTAATTGCCGTGGTTATTATAACGCAAAAAGTTAGTTAAAACAAACTATTTATGCAGAATTTTTGAGATGTTGGGAAATTTTCTCATTATTAACAGGAGAACGCAGAGGAGGAAAGATGAATGACTCCAATTAAAATGATGATTAAAATATTCTTGTAATTGGATACGCAGGTAAATAGGAGTAAAATGCTATATTAGAAAGGGTTTACTCCTAAGAGCTGTTAAAGCGGTAATTGAAGTCAAAGAAAAATAGGAGTAAGTAGGTAAAAATTGCCAGGATTGCTCCTGACAATTCTTAAATTTAGAAGATGACGATGAAAAATAGAGACAAATTTAGGAGCAGATAATGGTTAAGAAAGAAGATTGCTCCTAATTTAAGAGAGGGAAGGTTAAATAAGTTTTGAAATTTGGGAGCAAACAACTTTCAAAATAAACAATTACGCCTAAAAGGATTTTTGTGTGCAATGGCATGATGTGGTCTTTAATAATTGAAAAACTATAGGAGCAATCCAATAGAAGTAATGTTTTTAATAAATCAAAAGAAAAAACAATAAACATAATTTGCCGGAAAACGAAAATCCCGGATTGAGAAGCAAATCATTCTGTGATACCATAGGAAAGAAAAACAAACAAAAAAACAAAGCATAATCAAAGTACAAATGAATATATGAAAATGATACTAGACAATTCTTGGAATAAAATCAGGAGGAAATACAAGTGGAACCGAAAGCAGTCGTGAATTTACGAAAGGGAGAAGGTCGTACCATCAAGGCAGGTGGACTCTGGATCTTCGACAATGAGATAGAGAGCGTGATGGGAAGTGTGGAAGATGGCGATATTGTCATCGTGCGTGATTTCGATGGATATCCGATGGGACGAGGATTCATCAACCGGAAATCAAAAATTACCGTGCGGATGCTTACCCGAGACGCAGAACAGGACATCAACGAAGCATTTCTCCGTATGCGGGTGAAGAATGCATGGGAATACAGAAAAGCTGTGATGCAGGGCGATGATCTTACTTGCTGTCGTGTAATCTTCGGGGAAGCGGATTTCCTGCCGGGACTCGTAATTGATCGGTTCTCGGATGTGTTGGTTGTGGAATCCCTCGCACTTGGTATTGATTTATATAAGGAGCAGATCGTGGATTTGCTGAAAGAGATTATGGCGCAGGATGGTGTCAAGATCCGTGGCGTATACGAGCGCAGTGACGCGAAGGTGCGTAAGAAGGAAGGACTTGCTCCATATAAAGGATGCATCGGTGCGGAGTTTGATCCGGTCGTTGAGATTGTGGAGAATGGTGTGCGCTATAAGGTGGATGTAGCAAATGGACAGAAAACAGGATTCTTCCTTGACCAGAAATACAACCGTCTTGCGATGCAGAAACTGATCAAAGGTCTGACCAGAGGAGAGCAGGAGACACCGTTGCGTGTGCTTGACTGCTTTACACATATGGGAACCTTTGCATTAAATTGCGGCTATGCCGGCGCGGGCGATGTGTTGGGACTTGATATTTCAGAGTTTGCTGTGGAACAGGCGAGAGAAAATGCGAAGCTCAATCATTTGGAGAAGACTGTACATTTTAAAGAGGCAAATGTATTGGATGAGCTTCCAAAGCTTGCTGAAGCAGGTGAGCAGTTTGATGTCGTAATCTTAGACCCGCCGGCGTTTACCAAGTCACGCGAAGCAACCAAGAATGCAATCAAAGGATACCGTGAGATCAACCGGAAAGGCTTGCAGCTTGTGAAAAACGGCGGGTATTTTGCAACCTGCTCCTGCTCCCATTTCATGACGCAGGAATTGTTCACGAAAGTAATCGGTCAGGCAGCAAACAGCGTGCACAAGCGTCTTCGTCAGGTGGAATTCCGGCAGCAGGCACCGGATCATCCGATTTTGTGGGCAGCGGATGAAAGTTATTATTTGAAATTTTACATTTTTCAGGTTGTTGATGAGAGATAGAAGACATGCAAGTGTGTTAAATATGGAGGTTTGCGATGAATAAACATATAGAAAAAGCAATGGAGCTTCGAAACGAAACTCCGATGGTAAGCAACTGTTCCCAGACGATTATGCGTTGTTATGCTGAGGATATGGGTATCTCCGAGGATATGGCGGCAGGACTTGGCTGTAATTTCGGTGGAGGTATGAAATGCGGCGGTATCTGTGGCGCAATCACAGGTGGTTTGATGGTGCTTGGTGCCAAGGGTGTTGAGAATCCGGCGAAGGTAAATGAATTCCGCAGGAAGATTGCCGAGAATCATGATGGTATGGTGAACTGTGTGGATCTGCTTCGCGCAAATGCGGCGAAGGGTGGCAGCAAGAAGGAACATTGTGATAAGATGATTCAGGAAGCAATCACGCTCATAGATGAAATGGTGTAAATTTTCCATGTGGTAAAAAGAATTGCCGTCGGTTCCCGTTCGGAGCCGGCGGCATGTATTATGAAAATTCAGAAATGTAACATAG
>ERZ1026776.414-NODE-414-length-29885-cov-15.812504_pt1 | contig 29885 bp, 28 predicted proteins | sample MGYA00380125_ERZ1026776 | MGnify/ENA primary metagenome ERZ1026776 (study PRJEB33269, sample SAMEA4719761) | human gut metagenome | biome: human-associated habitat; feature: organic feature; material: feces | place: Cameroon | collected 2013-10 ...
ATGCTTGCCAATAATGAAAGCATAGATAAGATTGTTAAGTACTCTAAGCTTTCGGTGAAGGAAGTACGTGCGCTGGCAGCTAAAATGAGCGCCTAGGGATACAAACTGATAAAAAATGATCACCGCTATGATTGAAGACGAATCTGGCGGTGATTTTTATTTGCAAAAATTTTCATAAAAATATTGACTATGAAGTAGCTATATACTTTAAAATAAGATATAATATTATCTAGATGAGCTGATATACAAATATTTTTTACCGATTGTGAAGCTTGTTGCATATGACCATGAAAGACTGGGTGTGCTGGGGCTTTTCAATAAATTTTTTTGATAGGAGTATGAGTAAACATGAAGAGTAATTTTTCCAAGGGTTTATTGATGACGGCCCTCATTACCGGTAGTGTAATATGGGGGGGTACAAACGTATTTGCTGAAGAGCTGCAGGAGTATTCGTTAGACCAAATGGTTGTTACAGCAACAAGAACAGAAAAAAAAGATTTGGATATTCCTGCTGTTGTAGAGGTCTATGGCGAAGAGCAGATTGAAAAAAGCAGTGCTGGCAATGCTTATGATGTATTGCAAAATACATTAGGCGTTAATACACAATCTCAAGGTTTTAACGGTACCGGTATGGGAACAATGACCAGTAAGGTTATGATTCGTGGCGTTGAAAAGGGTACTTTGGTTTTGGTCAATGGTGTTCCGATGAATCAGGACGGTAAGTATAACTTGGAGGATATTCCGTCTGAATCCATTGAAAAAATTGAGGTAGTAAAAGGCGGTGGTTCTGTATTATATGGCAGTGAAGCTACCGGCGGTGTAATTAATATTATTACCAAGAAAGCAATGAGCAATACTGTTAAAGTTGCTGCAGGTAATTTTGGTAAGCAACGCTACAATGTAAGTGTCGGTGCAGATAAATTTAATATTGTTGCCGGCTATGAGAAGCGTGGTAAAGCCGATAATATGAGTGGCTATGTTGGCAAACCTACTGCTAGGACTACTGTATATGATTATGGTAAAGGTGATAGAAAAAGTGTTTTGTGGAACTGGAAAATGCTTGATGGCTTAACCTTTACGCATAGTTATTCAAATAACAAGCATGAATACTGGCAGAAAAAAGCGTTGTCAGGCGAGCGTACGCAAAATAATTATTATGAAGATACCGACAATATGTTCTTACTTCAATACGATAAAGATGGTTTAAAGGCTAATGTATCTTACGGAACTCAGGAAAAATCATATGATCGGTCTAATTTTTCGAAGGGTGCATGGTCCGCAAAGACTCCTTATAGCTGGCGCAAAGGACATAATACAAATATTGATTTACAAAAAACATTTGATATGGGAGAAAACAAATTGTTAATCGGTGCCGGTTATCAAAAAGAAGATATGGATTTATTCTCTTCAAGCAATAATAAAAATAGCACCTATCAACGTGATAACTATTCTGTCTATGCTTCTTATGATTGGAAGGTATCCGATAACTCCAATTTAATTTTTAATGCCCGTGAAACGTGGGCAACAGGCTGTGACGGCTATCAGAAGGATAATAAAACCGGTACTAGCAACTATACTCATAACGACAACTTAAGCAAATTTACTCCTGAACTGCAATATATTTATAAGGTGAGCGATGATAGCAGTTTTTATGCAAAGATTGGTAAATCATTCCGTTTGCCTAATTTGACTCAACTTTTCGGTAACGGTAATATGAATCCTTCGCTTGATCTGAAACCTGAACAGGGAACACATTATGAAATCGGTTATAAATCGAATATCGGCAAAGGCAACTTGCGATTTGCTTTGTTCAATTATAAAATCAAGGATTCCATAGACGCTAAAGTAAACTATGATAACGACGGCTTTGTTGATGGAGTAGACTATTTCAACGAAGATGTTAAAAACACTGGTGTTGAATTGTCTTATGCAATAACGCATGATGATAATTGGTCAACACGTTGGGGTGCTACCTACCAAAATCCTAAAGCTCAAAATATTCATAACTATGGTGATATGGATTGGCATCAAATTTATAATAAATATCAGCTGCAAGGAGCTGTTGATTATACGCAAAGTAAATTTGCTGCTAGCATGTCTGTAAACTTTGTAGGAGACAGGATGTCTACCAGAGCCTCTATAGACAAACCGCAAAGAGAACTCAAGCCGCAATGCTTTACTGATTTGCATTTCACCTATGCACCTGAGAAAAATCAAAAGGCATTTTTGCACATTAACAACATATTTGACAGATTAGATATTACGAGTAACAGTACATCGAATTTTTATTCCTTGGGCCGTAACTTCATGGTTGGCTATGAATATAGCTTCTAACACTTAACCCTACGGCGGCGCCTTTAGCGCCGCCACTTTTATATAGCTTTTTCTGAACCTGTAAATATGCTATAATACGTATGAAAGGATGGTGCTTTATATGATTTATCCATATTTGACATTAAATGATGGAACTGAATACACGCATTCGGAAATGAAAGCGGACGGTACTGTTTTAGTATACGTAGAAACACCTGATGCAGAAGATGGATTTCACAGCCTTTTATGCGTTTTACCAAAATACGAAATCAAAGATGTAATTGGCTATACAAAAGATGAACAGGAGAAAATTTTAGCAAGAATCAAAAAAAATGCTCATTTGATAATTAAATATTCGCAAAGGGGTGCAAAATGAAAAAGATAACTCTTTTAATCTGCCTGATGCTCTGCGGTCTTTTTGTTGTTGGCGGAGCAACTGCCAGCGCCGCAGGCAAGAAGCCTATGGATAAGGAAAAGGCAGTGAACGGCCTGCATGACAGCTTCCTCTTCGACAAGGAAGAGCTTGGCGAGCTTTTTGACAGCGGCATCAGCTACATGGAGCTGAAAAAGCTGTGCCTGCATGCGTACGCAGCGAAAAAGCCGGTGAAGGAGGTGGCGCAGCTGCGCGATAAATACGTGTGGACGCGCGTTGATTATCTGCTGGGACTGACACCGGAAAAGCTGGCGCGTGCCGAGCATGAGTACAAGGTTGACCGCATCCACCGCTTGTTTGGCCTGGATAAAAAGCTGGTGGACAAATATATGCGCATGGGTTACGCTTCGCATCAGGTGAAGCGTGCAATGTTCCTGGCGCGCCACTGCGACAAGAGCGTGGAGGAGCTGCTGGCGATGAAAACACGTCAGCAAAAATGGGGCGACATCTGCGAGCAACTGGGACTGCCACGTGATGCGTGCATGAAATAGTAAGTTTAACCTGAAACCTTGGGGCGGTGCGCTTGCGCCGCCTTTTAATATACTGCAAAAATAAAAGTGAATTTTCAGAAAAATATCTTGACTATAGTAACCTTCTCTGCTAATATAATAAGCACAAAGACTAGTCAGAAGAATCAGAAGAAAGGCTATGAATAATAAATGGTAAAAATAAAGCAAGATTTATTGAATTCCATTAAAGAATTTACGCTTATGGATGACCCGTTCATGACCAAGGTTTTTGAAGATGATATAGAGCGCACGCAATTAATATTGCGGATTATTTTAGAAAATGATACAATCAAAGTAAAGAAAGCATCTACACAAAAACGTCTTAAAAATCTTCAGGGAAGGGACTTACAGCTTGATATTTTAGCTGAAAAAGCTGATGGCACCAAGTTCAATGTCGAAGTACAGAATGAAAGCAGTGGCGCCATTCCTCAAAGAGCGCGCTATCATATGAGCCTGTTGGATGCCAAAAGCTTGCCGAAGGGTGAGTATTTTGACAAAATCCCTGAGAACTATGTTATTTTCATTACAAAGGAAGACGTGCTTAAAGGACTGTTGCCGATTTATCATATTCATAGAACGATAGATGAGAATGGTAGCAGCTTTGCAGATGGCTCGCATATTATCTACGTTAATGCCAAAATTCATAATGACACTCCGTTAGGAATGCTGATGCATGACTTTTGCTGCAAGAATCCTGATGATATGCATTATAAAAAGCTTGCTGAAAAAATTAGATACTTTAAAGAAGAGAAGGAGGGCTTGGATAAAATGGGCGATGTAATGGAAAAGCTTATAGCGAAACGTGAAAAAGAAGCTATCAAAAAGACGGAAAAAGAAGCTCGTATTAGCTTTGCTAAAGAAATGCTTGCCAATAATGAAAGCATAGATAAGATTGTTAAGTACTCTAAGCTTTCGGTGAAGGAAGTACGTGCGCTGGCAGCTAAAATGAGCGCCTAGGGATACAAACTGATAAAAAATGATCACCGCTGAGATTGAAGACGAATCTGGCGGTGATTTTTACCTCCAAAGTTTTTCGCCTGTAGAAGAAAAAGTACTTGAAATTCAGAAGTTTTTCGTTTAGAAAAGAAAAACTTTGTATTTTTGGTGAGTTTTTCTCATGGAGAAGAAAAAACTTACGTAATATATACCTTGCTTGCTGTTGCGCAGTTATTTTGAAATTGTAACCTGCTTTACATTATTTACTGCAAAATAATCGGAAACACGCAAAGTGTAATATTTTCTTGACACTATTAATGCAGAGTGATACACTAGGCACAACTTCAAAAAAGACCACAAACCGTTGAGACGGAGATCAAGTCAGCAGATGCGCTTACAGAGAGTTCGGGCAGGTGGAAGCCGGATAGAGATGCAGGCTGATAAATGGACCGTTGAGGGTGCTGTCAAATCGCGCAGGCGAGAGTATTCGGCAACGTTACACCGGCGTTAAGGGTGAGGAATGTGTCAGCATTCTGCGAGAGAGCGCCGATGTACGGCGAAGCAAGGTGGTACCGCAGGTATAAGTATTTATAGCCTGTCCTTGATATTGCTCAAAGCGAGCAGTACGAGGGCAGGCTTTTTTTGTTGACACGGGTGTAAATAAGCAGATGAGGTGAAAAAATGTTGAATTTATCTTTGGAGCAGGTCATGCAGTATGCAAAGGACTACAAGGCTGTACCGGTAGCGAAGGAATGCCTGGCGGATATGCTGACGCCGCTGGCATTTTTGGACAATGTAAGACGCAGCAGCCGCAATTACTTCCTTTTGGAAAGCATTGAGGGCGGTGAGCACTGGGCGCGTTATTCCTTTGTAGGCTATGATCCTGTGCTGCGTTTGAAAATAACCGACGGTAATGCGGAAATCATCAGCGGTGCCGCCGTGAAGTATCAGGAAAACGATCCCTTGGGCTGCATCCGCCATATTCTGGAGGAATACAAGGCACCGCAGATTGAAGGCCTGCCTAATTTTACCGGCGGGCTTGTAGGTACCTTCGGCTTTGATTTTATGCGTTACTGCGAGCCGGATATGCGGGTAAATAAAGAACGCAAGGCGGAATTTGCCGATGTCGATTTGATGCTGTTTGATAAGCTGATTGCCTTTGACCATCTCAAGCAGAAGATTTTCCTGATTGTGAATGTCAAAACAGATAATGCTGCCATCAACTACGCTAAGGCAGAGCGCGAAATTGCGGCGATGGAGGAAATGCTGCTGCAGCCTGTGCAGCCGAAGAAGCCTGTAAAGGCTAAGCTGGGCGAGTTCACCAGTAACCAGAGCCGTGAGCAGTATAATAAAAGTGTGCTCCGCTGCCAGGAATATATCAAAAACGGCGATGCCTTTCAGATTGTGTACGCGCAAAAATTCAGCGCAACCTATGACCAAAGCCTTTTCAGCGCTTACCGCTATTTGAGAACGACGAACCCTTCGCAGTACATGGTGTTTTTACATAATGACGATATGGAAATCGCCGGCAGCTCGCCGGAAACGTTGGTGAAGGTGGTTGGCAAAAAGGTCATCATCATGCCGATTGCGGGCACACGTCGCCGCGGACGTACGAGCGAGGAGGACCTGGCGCTGGAGCAGGAGCTTTTAGCAGACGCCAAGGAGATTGCAGAACATAATATGCTGGTGGATTTGGGGCGCAACGATGTGGGCCGTGTCTGTGACTTTGGCAGCGTCAAGGTGAGTGATTACAAGGCGATTAAGCGTTTTTCGCACGTTATGCATATCACGAGCAAGGTTACAGGACAGCTGAGTGCCGATAAGGACGCCTTGGACGCGCTGCGGGCAGTATTCCCGGCAGGCACGCTGAGCGGAGCGCCGAAGATTCGTGCCTGCGAGATTATTGACGAGCTGGAGCCGGAGCGCCGCGGTATTTACGGCGGTGGCATGGGTTATCTTGATTTTGGCGGTAACATGGATATCTGCATTACAATCCGCACTATGGTTAAAAAGAACGACAGGGTTTATATTCAGGCTGGCGGCGGTATCGTTGCGGATTCCGTATTGGACAATGAATTTCAGGAGACTGTGAATAAGGCGGGCGCCTGTATGACAGCACTGCGCATGACGGCAGAGGAGGAGTAAGGAATGATTTTGATTATAGATAACTACGACAGCTTTACTTTTAATCTGTATCAGCTGATTGGCGAAATCAATCCTGATATCAAGGTTGTGCGCAATGATAAGCTGACGCTTGAGGATATCAGAGCTATGCAGCCGGACCATATTATTATTTCGCCAGGGCCGGGTAATCCTAAGCAGGCAGGTATTTGTCTGGAGGTGATTCGCCAGCTGGCCGGTGAGTTCCCGATTTTGGGCGTCTGCCTGGGGCATCAGGCGATTGGCGAGGCCTTTGGCGGCAATGTGGTGCATGCGCCGGAGATTGTGCATGGTAAGGCGGATAAGGTGTATTTGGCGGCAATAAGCCCTATCTTTAAGGATATGCCGGATTGCTTTGAGGCGGCGCGCTATCATTCGCTGATTGTGGAGCCGGAAAGCCTGCCGGAATGCCTGGAGGTTACGGCCAAAACGGCAAAGAATGAAATCATGGCGCTGCAGCATAAAACGCTGCCGGTGTATGGTGTGCAGTTCCACCCGGAGTCGATTATGACGCCGCAGGGACGGACGATTTTGAAGAACTTTTTGAGCCTGTGAGCTTTGCGCAGGGCGTGACGTTGTACGTGCGCTCTGCGTTTTCTATTACGAGAAAAGTGAACTAGGTGAAAAAGTTCGTAATAGGATGTGTGCTGAAACGGTAAAATGGGAGAATGCTATTACGAGAAAAGGGAGAAAATGCCAAAATCTCGTAATAGAAATCATTATACCTTCCCTTTTTGTAAAATCTTTACACTTGCTGTTATAAGAAGATGCTAATAATTTTCCTCGTTGACAAATAGCAGTAACAGTAATATAATTTTTTTAATAGCAAACCATTAAGATAGAGGCGCGGAAAGCATGAGTAGGTTGTGGAGCGGGAGCTGAGAAGCATCACAAAAGGGCTAACGCCGAAGTGCAATGGCAGCCGTGTCGTTGTGCTGGGCCGTCAGTGAAAGCTGCCGGACTGTCGCTGCATCTGCAGCGGAGGGCTATCTCGGCTATGGGTGTGAATATTTATTTGACATGCTAACCGTTGAGATAGAATCCAAAGGAAATATCTCAACGGTTATTTTTATGATTAAGGAGTGAACGACATGATTCGTGTTTTGGTAAATGGTGCGCTGGGCCGTATGGGCGGCGAGGTATGTAAAAAAGTATATAGCGAAGCTGATTTGGAGCTTGTTGGTGCTGTAGATATTAAGGAAGGCACTGTGCATCTGGGTGATGGTGTTAAGGTAACGACAGACTTGGTTGCTGCCATTGAAGCTACTAAACCGGATGTTGTTGTTGACTTCACCCGTCCTGATGTTGTAATGGGCAATCTGCGCAAAATGCTGCCGCTAGGCGTGCACGCTGTAGTAGGCACAACAGGCTTCAGCGATGCAGATTTGCAAGAGGTTGATGAGCTGGCACGCAAGCACAACACCAGCCTGTTGATTGCACCAAACTTTGCGCTTGGTGCAGTTGTAATGATGAAGCTGGCGTGTGAGGCTGCCAAATACTTCCCGCATGTGGAAATTATTGAAAAGCATCACGATAATAAGCTGGATGCTCCCAGCGGTACGGCGATTATTACCGCACAAAAAATTGCTGAGGTGCGCAAGGCTATGCATCAGGGCAATCCTGATGAAAAGGAAACCATGGCAGGTGCGCGCGGCGCGGATTACGAGGGCATGAAGATTCACAGTGTACGTCTGCCGGGTTACGTTGCTTCCCAGGAGGTTATCTTCGGCGGTCAGGGCGAAACTTTGAAAATCAGTACTGATCCTGTAAACCGCGAATGCTACATGCCGGGCGTTGCACTTGGCTGCCGCAAAATTGTTGACCAAGTAGGCCTGGTATACGGCTTAGATAAATTACTCTAAATAGTGAGGGGGAGAATTTTATGAAAAAGTATAATGTTGCTATTTTGGGCGCTACCGGTGCTGTTGGTACTGAATTTCTGAAGCTTATTGAAGAAAGAAACTTCCCGTTTGCAGAACTGCGTCTGCTGGCTTCCAAGCGCAGCGCAGGCAAGCAGATTGAATTTATGGGTAAAACATATACTGTGCAGGAGGCTACCAAAGACTCCTTCGAGGGCATTGATATCGCTCTGTTCGCAGGCGGCAGCGTTTCCAAGGAGTTCGCTCCGTACGCTGTAAAGGCTGGTGCCGTTGTTATTGATAACTCCAGCACCTTCCGTATGGACCCCGAAGTGCCGCTGGTTGTGCCTGAGGTTAACCCGGAGGACATCCTGAAGCACAAGGGCATTATCGCCAACCCCAACTGCTCTACCATTATTATGGTTATGGCACTGAAACCGCTGTATGACCTGGCACGCATTAAACGTATTGTCGTTTCTACCTATCAGGCTGTTTCCGGCGCCGGCAAGGAGGGCATTGACGAGCTCACCGACCAGACCAAGGCTTACAGCGAGGGCCGTGAGATGGAGGCACACATTCTTCCGTCTGCAAGCCTGCCGAAGCATTATCCGATTGCGTTTAACCTGATTCCGCAGATTGATGTTTTCCTTGACAATCTCTACACCAAAGAAGAGATGAAGATGATCAACGAAACCAGAAAGATTATGCATGATGACGAAATGCGCATCACCGCTACTACCGTGCGTGTGCCTGTATACCGCAGCCACAGCGAATCGGTAAACATTGAATTTGAGCATGATCTGGAGCTGAAGGATATGGCAGCTGCTATTGATGCCTTCCCCGGCGTTCAGATGATGGACGATCCGTCCAATCAGGTTTATCCGATGCCTTTATATACCTCGGAAAAATATGACTGTTTCGTTGGCCGTCTGCGCCGCGATGAGTCCAATCCGAATACCTTCAACCTGTGGGTAGTAGGCGACCAGATCCGCAAGGGCGCTGCGCTGAACACTCTGCAGATTGCCGAGGTTATGATTAAAAACGGCTGGTTAGAAAAATAATAATGCACCTCTGCGTGTAAAGACTACCGGCGTACAGCTTGTACGCCGCAGCCTTTCCAGCATCCGGTACATTTTGCATTTGAATATAAACAGATGAGGAGCAATTTACATGAAAATCATTGTACAGAAATTCGGCGGCACCTCCGTCGCGAGTGAGGAAGCCCGCGTTGCAGTTAAAAACAAGGTACAGCAGGCTATCCGCAACGGTTACTCCCCGGTAGTAGTTGTTTCGGCTATGGGACGCAATGGTGCGCCCTACGCAACCGATACTCTTATCGGTACCCTGAAGGACGTTAACCTTTCCGTTAATGTGCGTGAGATGGATATGATGATGTGCTGCGGCGAAATCATTTCCTCCTGCGTAATGGCAGCAACTCTGCAAAAATTCGGTATCAACGCTATGGCGCTCACCGGCGGTCAGGCAGGCATCATCACCGATTCCCAGTTTGGTGCAGCACGTATCAAAAATATCAATACCTCCGGTCTTATCCGCCTTTTGGAGGCAGGCATCATTCCGGTTGTCTGCGGCTTCCAGGGCATGACGGAAAACAACTATAAATTTACGACCTTGGGCCGCGGTGGCAGCGACACTTCTGCTGCTGCACTGGGCGCTGCACTCAAGGCTGATTTTGTAGAAATCTATACTGACGTTGAGGGCATCATGACTGCTGACCCGCGCATTGTCGAGAAGGCTAATATTCTGCAGCAGATTTCCTATGCCGAGGTTTGCCAGATGGCGCAGAACGGTGCGAAGGTTATTCATCCGCGTGCCGTGGAAATTGCCATGGGCAGCAATATTCCCATGTATGTTAAATCCACCTTTAGCGATGCTCCCGGTACTCTGATTACCAGCGAACGCATCGGTCAGGGTAACGGCGGCGAAATTGCGATTAACGAATCCTGCGCCAGTGGTGTGGCTCATCTTAACGACCTGGCACAGTTCCGCATAGACCTGAACCCGCAGGATATTACTGCAGGCCGTAATCTGTTCGAGGATCTGGCGGATGCAGGCATCAGCGTAGGCTGCCTGAACTTGTCGGAGAAGGAAGCAATGTTTGCAGTCTTCTCTCCCGATGTAGAGCACACCTGCAAGGTGCTTAATGAAACCGGCTTTAAATATACGCTGAACGAAGGCTGCGGCAAGGTTTCTGTTGTCGGCAGCGCTATGCGTGGCGTGCCCGGCATTATGGCTACCTTTGTAACTGCGCTTGCCAGCCACAATATCGCTATTCTGCAGACTGTGGACAGCGATACTACGATTTCCGCAATCGTTAAAGAGGAGCATTTGGTGGAGGCTGTGAAGGCATTACATGAAGCCTTTAAGTTGTAGTCTGTGTATAAAGCACCGTCTGCATCGTTATGTTTCCAAGACGTACGTGAAGTACGCCGAAAAATTATAAAATTTATTTAGATAATAAGCAATATAGCATAGAGAATTTTAGTTTCTATTAGTTTTAAGAGGTGGAATTACAATGAACAAACCGTATTTTGGTAGATTATTAACGGCAATGGTTACGCCGTTCAACGCTGATGGCAGCATCAATTATGAAGCTGGTGCAGATTTTGCCGACTGGCTGCTGGCTAACGGCAGTGACGGCTTGGTAGTAGAAGGCTCTACCGGTGAAGCTGCAACCATGGACATGGATGAAAAAATAAAATTCATGCAGACCATCGTTGCACGTGTCAACGGCCGTGCCAAGATTGTTGCCGGTGCAGGCACCAACTGTACTGCCAGCACTATTGACCTGGTTAAAAAAATGGAAGCCTGCGGTGTTGACGGCGTGCTCGTAGTTGGTCCGTACTACAACAAACCGACTCAGGAAGGCTATTACCAGCATTTTGCAGCCGTAGCAAAGGCTACCAAGCTGCCGATTATCGTTTACAATGTTCCGGGACGTACCGGCGGCAACATTGCTCCGGAAACTGTTGCACGTCTGGCAGCAGATTTCAGCAACATTGTGGCTATTAAAGAGGCAGCAGGCAATGTAGCACAAACTGCAGAGCTGTATCGTGTGCTGCCGGAAGATTTCTCTATTTACAGCGGTGATGACGGCCTGATTCTGCCGTTCATGTCCGTTGGTGCCTGCGGCTTGATTTCCGTTCTGGCCAACGTTAACGGCAACCTGCTGCAGCAATTAATGCAGGCTTATAGCGAAGGCCGCGTGAAAGACGCTGCGGATATCAACAAGGTTATGGTGCCGTTGGCTAAGGCTATGTTTATAGAGAGCAATCCGATTCCTATTAAGGCTGCTGTTACCAAGGTTACCGGTATTGATGCCGGTGCTCCGCGTCTGCCGCTGACTCCTATCAGCGCTGCCGCTGAGGCTAAGCTGGATGCAGCTTTAAAAGCAGCAGGCATGATAAAATGAGCAAGCTGGTAGTAATTATCCAGTGCGATACGGTGCAGCAGCGTTGCTGCGGCTACAACTGTACGCACGCCTTTTACAGCCGTGAGGGCAAGTTTGCCGGTTATCCCGAGGATACGCATTACATGAGCTTCACCTGCGGTGGTTGCTCCGGCGGTGCGCTGACGGTTAAGCTGGAGAACCTGGCGAAGCGCCTGCGCCGCTTTAAGGAGGAGGGGCAGGAGATTTGCGTGCATCTTTCTACCTGCATGGTATCGGATAATTCGCATAAGCCGCCTTGCCCGCATCTTGATTACATCCAAAAGATTTTAGCGAAGAAGAAGCTTACCAATATTGTTCATGGTACCTACGTTTCCAAAACGGCCACCAGACGCCGTGAGGAAGGTATCTACAAGGATTTTGCATAAGCTTTGTTTAAGCAAATGAAAAACACCCTACGTATTGCCGTTGGCAATGCGTAGGGTGTTTGTGATTTTAGGCGTATTTATTATTCGTCGTCAAATTTTTCGGGGAAGAAGATGCGCAGTGTTTTTTCATCAACTGTCTTGCCGAAGCTGTTGCCGATGAAGAAGCACAACAAGGAAAGACCGATGCCGAGTACAATCTGATGCAGATCGAGCACCTTGATTTTGAAGACCATAGCCAGGCAGTAGATGATAACGCCGCCGCCCATGGCTGCAATAGCGCCGCATTTGTTGGCCTTGGGCCAGAAAAGACCGAAAATCAGCACCCAGAAGAAGGCTGTTTCCAGACCGCCGAAGGCAAACATGTTAATCTGCCAGATAACGCTGGGCGGTTTGATGGCGATGGCATAGACCAAAAGGCCGAGGATAATCGTTGCGCCGAGGCTGTAAAGGCGTATCTGATTATTGCTGAGCTGTTCTTCGCGCTTGCCCTTGATGTTCATGTAAACGTCCTTGACGATAGAGGAGGACGAGGAAAGCAGCAGCGAGGATACAGTGGAAATGGTTGCGGCAATCGGTCCGATGATGATAACGCCGGCCCAGAAGGGGGTGAGGCTGTGCACAATGGCAATCGGCATGATGTTATCAACGCTGTTGCCGTAGGCTGCAATAGGTCCGGTCAGGATGCCTTTGCTGATGACACCGATCCAGGTTGCGACCAGCGTCATAGCACCGATAACGACAGTACCGATAATCATAGCATTGTGCAGCGCCTTGGTATCCTTGTAGCTGATGCCGCGGACAACGGACTGCGGCAGCGACAGCGTACAGATGCCGACGAGCAGCCATTGGCTGATATACAGAGAAATAGGCATTTTGCCGCGGGAGAGAGGCTCGAGCATATCGGGATGCTGCGTGCTGATGTAGCTCATGATTTTGTTGAAGCCGCCGCCTGCGTGCATCATACCGCCCATGAGGATGCACAGGCCGACGATCATGGCGATGGCGCAGCAGGCATCGGTAACGGCAACGCCTTTAAAGCCACCGATGGTGGTGTAGATGACAACTATCAGGCCGAACATCGTGAGGCCGGTGAGATAAGAAAAGCCGGTTACTGCTTCGAAGAGCTTGGCGGCGCCGACGAACTGTGCCACCATGGTGGCGCAGAAGAAGGCGACAATGACAACTGCTGCCATGTTCGCCAGAAAGTCCGAATGATAGCGGGCACGCAGCACGTCAATAACGGTTACGGCGTCAATCTCACGCGCAATCAGGGCAATTTTTTTGCCGAACACGCCTAAAACGAGGAAGATAACGACTACCTGCACGATGGCCATGTACAGCCAGCCGTAGCCGATAACCCAGGCTACGCCCGGACCGCCGACGAAGGTGCTTACGCTGCTGTAGGTGGCAGCGGTGGTCATAGCCAGTACAAAGCCGCCGAGAGTACGGCCGCCGATGAAGTAATCCTTGGCGAAATCCTTTTGTCTGTTTTCCTTTGACGTGCGCTGGATATAGGCGCTGATGCTCAACAGAATCAGCAGAAAGGCCAGTGCTGGTAAAATATTTAAAATACTACTCATGCTGCTTATCCTCCGTGCTGTCATCCAAATCAAAGTTGACAAAAACCTTCTTTGTCAGAAAAACGGTAACGGCGATGGCAAAAAGCCAGGTGCCGACACAGCCGCCCCAAACCCAAAGAGGTGTATGCCAGAATGTAATATTGCTGTCTGCCAGTCCAAAGCCTGCCAGGCACCAGAAGATGATGACGGCGATGGTGGCGATAACAGTAGCCAGAGCTTCGCGGTTGGCCTGGCGGAATTTATCACTGCGCTTCATATAAACTGCTCCTTTCGTACAGACAATGCTGTCTGCTTACGTTAATAAATTTATTTTACCACAAAATATGCAGAAATACTTGCAAAATATGCTTAAAAGCATCATAAAATATCAGACGCCTGGTGTAATTTGACGGCTGTCTGTGTTATAATGTATCTTGGTGATTAATTTGAAGAAAACAATGTATAATTTAGCTACAATGTGGCTGACGCTGAGCGTCATTTTTTTACTATGTGAATATGTAACCGGTATGCTGCAGGTTGTTACCCTGGGCGGTCTTGTGGCAGGCTCCTTTATCGAGGGTGCTTTTATGTGCCTGGGATTGAAGCTGATGCATGTTATTGTTGACAAGCAGTTTTTGCTGACTAGGCTGCAGGAGCTGGCCAAACGCAGAAATGACTCCCTGAAGGCTATGCTGGTGATGGCTGCCTTCTCCCTGGAGGGTGCCGTAACTGTTTGCCGGATGCTGCCGGGTTATGACCTTAACTTTGGCATTATGCACGGTATTTTTCTTTTGCTGCTTTATCCGGCAGCAGCTATATTTTTGGATAAATTGATGTTGAAGGAGCAGATGGAGCATGGAAATTAAGCTGATTGCCAGCGATATGGACGATACACTTTTGAATAAGGACTGCCAGATTTCTCAGCGTAACGAGGCAGCTATCAGAAAGGCACTGGACGCAGGCAAGATTTTTTTGATTGCTACGGGCAGAATGTACGTTTCCGTGCGTCCCTATGCGCAAAAGCTGGGCCTTGATGTGCCGCTTGTTACCTATAACGGCGCTCTCGTTAAGGGCAGTCTGAGCGGTAAGGTTTATTACGAGCACAAGATGAAGCTGTCTACAGCCAACGAGGTACTGGAGTACTGCCGCGAGAAGGGTTATTACCTGCAGCTTTATGTGGGTGACAGCATTTTGATTAAGCAGGAGAACGAATGCTCCCGGATGTATACCAAAATCAGCGGTATTCAGACTACTGCTATCGGTGAGGCGCTTTATCATACGGATGAAGAACCGTATAAGATTCTTGTTATGACCAAGAGCGAGGAATTTGCCGCTGTATGGCAGCAATTTAAAGAGGATTTTGCCGGCAAGCTGGATGTTACCAGCTCTAAAGACAATTTCCTGGAGCTGATGGAGCCCGGTGTCAACAAATGGGAGGCGGTAAAAAGCGTAGCGGCAAGCTACGGCGTACAGCCGCAGGAAATTATGTGCATCGGTGATTCCAATAACGATGTGAAGATGATTGCCAATGCCGGTATCGGCGTTGCTGTTGCTAATGCTAAGGACAGCGTGAAGCAGAATGCAAAAATCATTACGGCATCCAATAATGATGACGGCGTGGCTTTGGTAATCGAAAGCATTTTGACGCCGCAGGCAGAGCAATAAAATGAGGGAGCGTGTTTAGTGCGCTCCCTTTTAATAATGTAGAGATAAGGTTGGTGACAGTAATGGCAGAGGAAAAATCTTTATTGGAATATGTGCGCAGTCAGGCGGAGCTTACGCAGCAGGATGATAAAAAACAGCAGACTTTGCAGGAAGCTCATACACACGCTCACAACCATCCTAATAAGAAGAAGGTTGTCAACCGCCTGGCACGCATTGAAGGACATGTGCGTTCTATCAAGACTATGGTAGATAACGACAGGGATTGCTCGGAGGTACTGATTCAGATAGCTGCGGTGCGCAAAGCGCTGGATAATACAGCCAAAGTTATCCTGAAGGACCACTTGGAGCATTGCATTTTTCATGCTATCGAAAAAGGTGAGGGCAGCAAAAGCCTGGAGGATTTTGAAGTGGCCATTGACCAATATCTGCGCTGAAGTTAAAAAAACTGCACGTTAAGAACGTGCAGTCTTGTTTGAGATTACGCCAAAGCTACTCTTTGCTGCAGCTTGGGAACAAAAAACAGTAAAAAGCTGCTGCGAGCAATATAGAAGATGAGGAAGGCCAGCCACAGGCCGATGTTGCCATAAAGCGGAATGAGTGTAAAGTAGGCGGTAAGGTAACAGCCTGCTGTAAGCAGCATGGAGATGCAGATAGGCTTGGTGTAGAGCGCACCATTGAATACGCCGTAGTAGACGATACCGAGTGCGCTGATAAGCGGGAAGAAGGCTATAAACAAATCGTACTGCTGCGCCGTGGCAATAACGCTGTGCAGATTGGTGAAGCAGCCAAGAATGGCGTGACGGCAGCAATAATAGCCAACTGTTTGCAGCAGGCCGAAGCCGATGGCCCAGATAAAGCTGATGCGCAGCGTATCATTGAGCATGGAGCGGTCGTGCTCGCCGAAGGCAATGCCGGAATAGATGGCACCTGCCTGCGAAAGGCCGGTCAGAATATCGCCCATAATGAACTGTATCTGGAACAGAATAGAATTAGCGGCCAAAAGCTCACCGCCGAAGGCTGAGCTTTGATGCATAAAGCTATTGACCATGATAATCATGCAGAACATACGCACGGTGAGATGCGAACCGCACTGCAGCATCTGACGGCAGGTGGGACCGGAAAAGATTTTTCGCAGTGGAACTGCTGTCAGCGGCAGGGGCTTGTGCTTGGCGTAAAAGTACAGGACGGCCAGAAAGCCGGTAATATTGGCGATGCAGGTGGCAGCAGCAACGCCGGTTACCTCGTAATGCAATACAATGACAAAGAGTACGTCCAGCAGCAGGTTGATGACGTTGCTGGCAAGTGCGGTGAGTACCGCGATACGTACATGCAGTGTGCCGGCGAACCATCCCTGTGCTGTCTGAAAAACCAGCGTCAGCGGCATAATCCAGATGAGCATGCGATAATATTGCTCCAACATAGGCTTGGTTGCTGCGTCGGGATTGAAGAGCAGTAATGCTGTCCGCCAGATAGGCTCCTGCAAAATTACGAGCAGAAGGCCGATACCGAAGGCTGCAAGCACTCCGCGGATAAAAGCACCGGCGAGCAGCTTGGGATCGTGCTGACCTAAGGCCTGCGCTGCAAAGCCGCTGGTGGAGATTTTCAAAAAGCCGAAGAGCCAATAAACGGTGCTGAAGATAACAGCACCCAGCGAAACAGCGTTGATATAGGTATAATTGCCAAGATGACCTACAACTGCTGTGTCGACTGCGCCCATAAGCGAGGCCGCCATTGTAGAAAAGGTAAAGGGAAGACTTGTTTTTATAAACTTCATGTGAGATAATTTCATTGCTGCACCACATTCCTATTAAATTTCTTGCAACACTATGATAACCCCCTGCGGGGGATAATGTCAATAGGAACTATTATCGTTAATAGTATTTTTCTTATAAATTTCACATTACATCTGTGTTTTTGTTTAAAAGAAGGGATACCTATGTCTATTCTGCCGATTTTCATACCGCATGCAGGCTGTCCGCATCAATGCGTCTTTTGTAACCAAAAGACGATTAGCGGACAGAAGCTGGCTGCTGTCGCAGGTGCCAAGGAACAGCTTGCGCGCTGGCGCAGCTGGCTGCGTCCGAGCACTGCCAACGAGGCGGCGTTTTACGGCGGCAGCTTTACCGGCCTGCCCCTGGAGCTGCAGGAGGAGCTGCTGGCGCTGACGGACGCATTGCTTGCCGAAGGCTTTATCGGCAGTGTGCGCCTTTCGACACGCCCGGACTATATGGATGAAGAACGCTTGCAGCTTTTGCAGCGTCACGGTGTGCGCCTGGTGGAGCTTGGTGTGCAGTCGCTTGATGACAGAGTGCTGGCGGCAGCGGAGCGCGGCCACACGGCGGCGCAGGTGGCGCCGGCGGTGGCGCTTTTAAAACGCTTCGGCTTTCAAGTCGGCCTGCAGCTGATGGTGGGCATGCCCGAGCAAAGCTTTGACAGCGTGCAGGAAACAGTGCGCAAGGCGATAGCAATGCATCCTGATGTGGCGCGCATCTATCCTTTGTTAGTAATCAAGGGTACGCCGCTGGCTGCGGACTACGCGGCGGGGCGTTTTGTACCGCTGACACTGGAGGAGGCCGTGACGCAGGCGGCCTGGGATTATCGCGAGCTGACGGAAGCAGGCGTGAATGTTATCCGCATCGGCCTGCAGCCTGATGACGAGCTGTGTGCGCCGGGCAACATTCTTGCAGGACCGTTTCACCCGGCGATGGGCGAGCTGGTGAAAAGCAGAGTGCTGCGCACCGAAGTGACGTCACAATTAGAAAAGCTGGCCGACTGCGGCGCTGTTAAAATATATTGCCCTGCGCGCCTGGAATCAAAGCTGCGCGGGCAAAAAAGCTGCAACCTGCGCTATTGGGAAGCGTGCTTCCCGGGGCTTGAGCTGCAGATAATTCAAGATAAGGCAGATGAGATAAGAGTATGTCCACATGTAAATCCTTTGCACCAATCGTAGATGAGCACAGCAGAATATTGATTCTCGGTTCTATGCCGGGAATAAAATCCCTGGAGCAGCAGGAATATTACGCACATCGGCAGAACCGCTTCTGGCGTTTGCTGGCGCTGCTGCTGCAGGAGGACGTGCCGCAGGATTACAGTGCTAAGCAGGCCTTGCTGCATAAGCATCACATTGCGCTGTGGGACACGCTGGGCTATTGCGAGCGCGAGGGCAGCTTGGACAGCAGCATCAAAAACGAGGCGCCGAACGCTGTCGTTGAGCTTGCAGGCGAGCTGCCACGTTTACAGGCAGTGGTCTGCAATGGTGGCAAGGCAGCTGCAGCCTTTAAAAAATATTTTGCCAAAAAACTGCCGCAGCAGGTGCAGGTCTTTTATCTGCCGTCGACAAGTCCGGCCAATGCGCGTTTGCGTCTGGCAGATTTGGCGGAGCGCTGGCAGGTTATTTTACAATTTTTAGCATGAGAGAACTTCTGCCTGGTGTAAAAAAATTGTATTTTATGATACAATAAAAAGATATAATAACTGATTTATAGAAAATGGGTGATTGCTAGTGCGTTTAAAGTCCTTTTCAACCTATGGCTTTAAATCCTTTGCTGATAAAACTGAATTGACCTTTGACAAGGGAATTACTGCTGTTGTCGGACCGAATGGTTCAGGCAAGAGCAATATTTCTGATGCCATCCGTTGGGCGTTGGGCGAGCAGAGCGCCAAGTATCTGCGTGGCAGCAAGATGGAGGACGTAATTTTCTCCGGCAGCGGCAAGCGCAGAGCGTTGGGCGTAGCGGAGGTCACCATTGATTTTGATAACAGCGACAGGACGCTGCCGCTTGATTTTGAGCAGGTAAGCCTGACGCGCCGCATATTCCGCAGCGGTGACAGCGAATATGCGATTAACAAGAAAAGCTGCCGCCTGAAGGATATTATCGACCTGATGGCGGATACCGGCCTTGGTAAGGGCTCCATGTCCATTATCGGCCAAAATAAAATTGATGAGGTCTTGAACAGCCGTCCCGAGGACAGACGCAGTCTGTTCGAAGAGGCGGCAGGCATTGCCAAATACCGCCTGCGCAAAAAGGACGCGGTGCGCAAGCTGGACGATACGGCCAACAACCTTACGCGTATCAACGATATCCGCAGTGAGGTAGATGCACAGGTAGAGCCTTTGGCGCAGGCTGCAGCCAAAACGCAGCAGTTCAATGAGCTGAGCGAAGCGCTGCGCCGTTGTCGTCTTTCCGTGCTTTTGCGCCGCCTTGATGCGATGGAGGACACAGGCAATGAGCTGTTGGCGAAAAAGCAGGCGGCTGAAGCTGCCTACTCCGAGCAGGCGGCAAAGGTCGGCAGCATGCAGGCCGAGGCCGTAAAGGTGCAGCAGGAGCTGGATAAGCTGGCTGAGGCTTATAATAAATTACAGGATGATATCAAAAACCGCGAGACTGCTTTGGAAAAGCTGCGCGGTGACCAGAAGGTGCTTGATGAACGTGTCAGCCAGAACGAAAAGGCCGGCGAACGCCTGGTGCAGCGCAACGAGCGCCTGGAGCAGCAGGTGAAGGAGCAGGAAGCAAGAATGCAGGAGCTGGCAGCAGAGTATGATGCTGTCGAAAAAAGGCATACTGTGGCCGATGGCGCTGTCAAGCAGCTGCAGGCGCAGCGTGACGAGCAGAGCGCCAAGCTGGAGGAAGCGAAGCGCAGCGACGAGCAGGCGCAGTCACAGTTCTTCAGTGGCATGCAGGAGCTGATTAGGCTGCGTAACGAGCTGCATAACCTGGAGCAGGAGCAGGAGCAGCGCGCACGTCGCCGCGATGCTTTGAAAAAGAGCATCGAAGAGGCGGAAGCTGCAGACCGTCAGGCACAGGAGCAGTACAACAGCCTGCTGGAGCAGCAGTCGCAGTGTACGCACGGCCTGGAGCTGGTGCGCAGGCAGGGCGAGGAGCTGCGCAGTGCCTATGATGCAGGGCAAAAGGAGCTGCAGGCTGTACGCAGCAGTCAGCAGCAGTGCCAGCGTCAGCTGACGGCGGCCGAAACACGCGAGCAGAGCTTAAAGCGTCTGCAGCAGAGCTACGAGGGCTTCAGCTACGGCATCAAAGCGGTGCTGAAGGCGCAGGAGCCTTGGCGTGAGCAGGTTGTAGGTGTGGCAGCGGAGCTGCTGCAGGTGGAAGATAAATATGTCGCTGCTATTGAAACAGCGTTGGGCGAGGGAGCGCAGAACCTGGTGATGCGCTCGGCCAATGCGGCGAAGGAAGCGATAGCCTTTTTGAAGCGTACTGGTAGCGGACGTGCAACCTTTCTGCCGCTGGATACCGTACAGCGTCGCAGCCCTAACCACGAGGAGGAAGCACTGGCGAAGCTGCCGGGAATTCTTGGCTATGCGGTTGATTTAATCGGCTTCAAGCCTGAGGCTGAAAATGCGGTACGCTTCTTGCTGGGCAGAGTGCTGATTGCCGAAAACATTGATGCTGCCTTGGCTGCGGCAAAGGCCGGTCGCTATCGTCTGCGCGTGGTTACGCTGGACGGAGACGTAGTCAACGCCGGCGGCAGTATGAGCGGCGGCAGCAAAAAACATAAGGAAGGCTATTTGAGCCGTAATGTAGAAATTGCGCAGGCAGCAGCGCAGGTGAAGCAGCTGCATGCCGAAATGCTTGGCTGGCAGGAAAAGCTGGAGGAGCTGGAGGGAGCCGAAGGAAAGCAGAAGGAGCAGCTGCAGCAGCTGGCAGCAGAGCTTCGTCAGCAGCAATTGAAGGCAGACAGGCTCAAGCTGAACCTGGAGCAGGTGCAGCAACAGAAGACGCGTGATAACGAGCGCTTGCTGCTGCTTTTGGATGACCGCAGCAATATCACCGCTGCCTATATGGCAAGCCGTGATAAGGTGAAGGAGCTGCGCGCAGCAGTTGCGGAGCGAGAGGGACAGGATACCCAGGCTAAGGAGCTTTTGGATAGCCTGAAAAAGGAAATTGCCAAATACGGCAGTGCGGTCACCGCCTTGGATAACCAGCTGCAGGATGCCCAAATTACGCTGCAGACCTCTGCTGCACGCACGCAGGACATCACCAAGGCTATGCACAGCCTGGATCAGGATACACTGCGGCTGCAGGAGGAGATTGCTGCCAATGGCAGGGAGCAGGAGCGCAGACAGCAGGAAATTGCCGACTGCGATGTGCAAAAGCAGAAGCTGCAGCAGCAAAGCGACGAGCTGCTGGCACAGCTGCAGCAGATTTTGGGCGGCAAGGATGACTTCGCCCAGGAGCGCGGCGACCTGGTGGATAAGCAGCAGGAGATAGAACAAGCGCTGACAGGATTGCGCAAGCAGGTGAACGACAGTGAAGCGCTGCTGAAGCAGACGGAGCTGGATTTGGCAAGGCACGAAAGCAGCTGCGGCCATATCCGGGAGCAGCTAGAGCAGGATTATCAGCTGGATGAGGCGGCGGCGCGCAGTCAGGATTTACCTGAGCTGCAGGCAATGGAGCTGCCGGAGCTGCAAAAGCAGGAAAGCCAGCTGACGCTGCAGATTGCGGACCTGGGACCGATAAATGCGGCAGCGATTGAAGAATACAACGCAGTGAAGGAGCGCAGCGAATTCCTGCGTAAGCAATATGACGATTTGTGCACAGCAAAGGACAATCTGGAGGCGGTCATCGCGGAAATCAACAGCGGTATGACCAAGCGCTTCAAGGAAGCCTTTGCCCAGATCAACGAATACTTTGCGCAATGCTATGTCAAAATCTTTGGCGGCGGTACGGCAGTGCTGCGGCTCACCGAGCCGGATAATCTGCTGGATTCCGGTATCGATATCGACGTTCAGCCACCCGGTAAAAAGCTGCAGAGCCTGTACCTGATGAGCGGCGGCGAAAGAGCGCTGACGGTTATCGCGCTGCTCTTTGCTCTTTTGAGCTATCAGCCATCGCCGTTCTGTATCCTGGACGAAATTGACGCGCCTTTGGATGATGCCAATATCCAGCGTTTTGCCGATTTCCTGCGTGATTATGCAAATAATACGCAGTTTATCGTAATTACGCACCGCAAGGGAACGATGGAATGCGCTGATATCATGTATGGCGTAACTATGGAAGAATCCGGTGTTTCTAAACTATTATCCGTAAAAATAAATGCAAAGGAGAATGAATAATGGGATTTTTTGAGCGTTTAAAGGAAGGCCTTTCGAAAACAAGACGCAACTTTACTGACCGCATTCAGGAGCTTGTAGGCCTGTCTGCAACGATTGACGATGACTTTCTCGATGAGCTGGAAATGATTCTGCTTTCTGCGGACGTAGGCGTAAAAACTACGGAAAAGCTGATCGACGCAGTGCGTAAGGCTGCGAAGAAAAAGGAAATCAACGGTACCGAGGATGTTATTCCCTTTCTGAAAAAATATATGGCAGAGATGCTGGCAGACAGCGGCCAACGTACACGTATCGGTGCTAAACCGACTGTTATCCTGGTTGTTGGCGTTAATGGCGTAGGTAAGACCACTACTATCGGCAAGCTGGCAAATTACTTCACCCTGTTCAAATACAAGGTTGTTCTGGCAGCAGGCGACACCTTCCGTGCCGCAGCAGGTGAGCAGCTGCAGATTTGGGGTGAACGCGCGCATTGCGACGTTATCCGCCATGCAGAAGGTGCCGACCCGGCGGCAGTTGTTTTTGATGCTATGAAGGCCGCTATTGCGCGCAAGGCCGATATTCTTTTTATTGATACTGCAGGACGTTTGCATAACAAGGCTAACCTGATGAACGAGCTAGAAAAAATCCACCGTATTATCAAACGCGAAATTCCCGAAGCTCCGCATGAAACCTTCCTGGTTCTGGACGCTACTACCGGTCAGAATGCAATCAATCAGGCTAAGGTGTTCATGGAAACCGCTAAGGTTACCGGCGTTGTACTCACAAAGCTTGACGGCACTGCTAAGGGCGGCGTGGTTGTGGCAATTAAGGAAGAGCTGGGCCTGCCGGTTAAATGGATCGGCGTAGGCGAAGGCATTATGGACTTCCGCCCCTTTGAGCCGGATAAGTTTGTAGAAGCGCTGTTTGACAGCGGCAAATAAGAGGCTGCTTGCAGCCGACAGGCGTTGCGGCCTGGCTTATATTAACATAGTAGAAAATCTCCCGAGCTGCGTTTGGCAGCGTGCGGGAGATTTTTTTGTGCTGGCGTAAAAAAGCCGTTCGCGGCAGCGAACGGCGGTGGTGGTAGTGAATTTTTAGTTATAGGTTGACTATTCTTGTTCAGCCTTCAGCTTTTCAATCTGTTCGATAGAAAGAGTAGTAGCTTCAGAGATAAACTGCACTGAGTATCCCATATTTAACATGCGCTTAGCGATTTCAGTTCTTGCTTCAGCTCTACCTTCAGCCCTACCTTCACGTCTTGCATCTGACATAAGGGGAGTTAAAAGCATAATTTCCCGCCTCACTTTCTTATCAAGCTTGCTTCGCTACATGCATATCATTCTTCAGCTTTTCTATATCATCAATAGATAAACCGGTAAGCTCAATGATTTCTTGCAGAGAATAGCAACCCTTAGCCAGCATAAGCTTAGCGATAGAAACTTTTTCATCAGCTCTGCCTTCGCGCCTCTCATCTAACAAACGTGCTTCTAAAAGCATAAATTCTCGCCTCACTTTCGTATCAAGCTTAAGATAGCTGATTTCATCGTCAATTTGCTTAGTGAAATCGCTATTTACAATATGGTTATTAACATAGTCATAAAAGCTTTTGATGTCTTTGGAGATGTTGCCATGCGAACCCTTGGTGTTCAAAATCATGGTAGTTGCTTCATCAGGCAGCTCCAGCTCCATATCCTCCAGACAACGCTTTTTAAAGGTATAAAAATAATTGCCTTTGGCAAAAAAATCAAAGACACAAATAAAAATTACGAAGGTAGGCGGCAGCAGGTCATACTCCTGGCCCTTTTGCAGTAAGTCAATATCCATCAACGCCTGATAATAGCGTGTACGCTTGGGCAGCACATAATGTTTGGTGTCGGGATTTTTGATATTATTGACCTGCATTTCCAAGTTATAATGTGTGTTCTTATCGTCCGCCACGATGATATCCAGACGAATGCCGCGACTTGCATAGTCAGGATCAAGAGATTTTTCAGCCTCAAAGTAGTTGATGTCGGCAATTTTAATCTGCAGTAATTCCTCTAAAAGGTGCATGCAGATGCGCTTACGTGACATAACCTTTTTGAAGATGAAGTCGCTTTGGATTGTCAGATTATCAAATTTCGTTGCCAGGTTTTGCATATGTTTCCTCCTTTGATTATAGCATAAAGTAAGACAAAAATATATAAGCAGCCAAATGTAAAAAAGGCGCCTGCCGAAAGCTCGACAGGCGCCACTGGTCCGCACGACCAGGCATAAGCTCCGCAAAATTGCGGCTACCCATGCAAATAAAAGAGGCGATTAGAGTGAAGCAGGGATTATGGATATGTGTGTCGAATAGTGTTCGAAGTGAGTTTGTACTGATGACTTAAGTTATAAAAATTTGATGGGAAAATTTTTTATTTTATGCTACTACATGGATTAGATAGATATTGTCCGCATCATATAGTAAAATTATCTTAAAGCTACAGCGATGCGAGCTCATTGCAAAAAAGCCTCATTATATGTAGGCTACATAATGTTACCAGATATCTGTTATGCATAATATGGGCAGCATATAAGATATCAAAATAAAAAGGGAAGGTGTTTGAAAATGAAAAGAACAGGGAAATTTGCAGCAGCAATCATCAGCGGAATTATGATGGTCAACGGTTTGTGCTTACCTATGGCTTATGCTGCTCCGGCAAGCCGCTATGTGAATGTGGACGAAAAGTATGACCCGTTTGCAGAGGAGGAAGAACCGGTTAAGGAAGTTGACACATCAAAGCTGACATTTAAGGAAAGAATGGCTTTGCAGGCAAAACAAGAGCAGGCTGCTACACAAAAGTTAGCCATTACCAATGTTTTACCTGGTCATATTTATATTCCTAAGCAAACGATGCTTAATGTTGAGCTTATCGAAGCAGCAAATTCCAAAACGCTTAAGAAAAATCAACAGGTTGAATTCAGAACTACCGAAAATCTGATTATTAACGGTGTAGTGGTTATTCCTAAAGGTACTGTTGGTATGGGTTATGTATATGAAGTGCAAAAGGCGGGCGGCTTTGGCAGAAAAGGTGTGCTGCGCATTGCAGGTAAGGAAATAAAGACGCTGAACAATGTAACCGTTCCTTTGAGAAAAGGCCTTGAAGGCAAGGGAAAAACTGATGGCGGTGCTGTGGCTGTTGCTGCTGCAGTTAGTCTGGTTGGCGGTCTTTTTATGAAGGGGAGCAATATTAACTATCCGGCTGGCACTGATTTTCAGGTAGAGGTTAGGGATAATGTGGATTTGGGTGTAACTCCGGAAGAGCTGAAGGAGGCTATGAATCCTAATATTCCACATGGTCAGGAACTTACTATTGAAGTAAAATAGGGTGTAACGCGAAACAGCGTTGGTGTTTTGTGCTTTGAGAAATCTGCGTAGGCTGAGGCTTGCGCAGATTTTTTGTATAAAAAAAGCCGTTCGCGGCAGCGAACGGCGGTGGGGGTAGGGGGAGAATCAAGCTAATTCAGCCTTAATCTTTTCAACTTGCTCAACAGAAAGCGAAGTACCTTTAGCGACATCTTGTACTGATAATCCCATGCTTAAAAAACGCTTAGCGGTAGCAAGCTTTTCTTCGGCTATACCTTCTGCTTTACCTTCAATTCTACCTTTAGCTTCACCTTCGGCAAGAGATTCTTCGCGAATATCCTTCATACGCATTTCGTAAGTCATATAGGAATCCTTCGCTTTCTTATCATTCTAATTCAGCCTTAATCTTTTCAACCTGCTCAACAGACAGTAAAGTACCTTTGGCAACGTCCTGTACTGACAACCCCATGCTTAAAAACCGTTTGGCGGTAGCAAGTTTTTCTTCGGCTATGCCTTCGGCAAGAGATTCTTCACGAATATCCTTCATACGCATTTCGTAAGTCATATAGGAATCCCTCACTTTCTTATCATTCTTGATTTCCGTAATCGTATCAGCAACCTCGCGGGTGAAGTTGCTGGTAACTGTATTATTGTTGATGTAGTCAAACAGGCTTTGAATATCTGGCGATATATCGCCCTTAGTGCCTAATGTGTTAAGAAACATAATAGCAGCTTCATCTGCCAATTCAATCTCCATGTTTTCCAGACAACGTCTTTTAAAGGTATAAATACGCTGGGAATCCTCGAAGAAGTCAAACAGGCAGAAGAAGATTATATAAGTAGGTGAAAGCGCATCATAATCCTGCCCCTTTTGCAGCATATCTGTATCCAACATGGCCTGGTAGTAGCGAGTGCGCTTGGGCAGCTGAAATTTACCGGTACGACTGACAGGGTTCTTTACCTGCATTTCCAGATTGTAATGCGTATTGGTGTTGTCAGCAATTCTGACGTCCAGGCGAATACCATGGCTGTCGGGATAAACATCAAGCGTCTGTTCTGCTTCGAGATAGGTGATATCTGCAATTTTTGTGTGTAAAAGTTCTTCCAGAATATGCTTGCAGATGCGCTTTCTGAGCATAACGTGCTTGAAGAGAAAATCGTTGGAAAGAGTGAGCTTGTCAAGATTAGATACTTGGTTTTGCATATGTTTCCTCCTTTGATTATAGCATAAAATAAGGCAAAAATATATAAGCAGCCAAATGTAAAAAAAGGCGCCTGCCGAAAGCTCGACAAGCGCCACTGGTCCGCATGACCAGGCATAAGCTCCGCAGGAATGCGGCTACCCATGCAACTAAGGTAATTATAGCACAGAAAAATAATAAAAACAATAGTTTGTTAAAAGAAAAATATATTACACTTACAGAAGTGTTTACTACCTGCAAAATCGCCGTAAGCGCCTTTAGATTGTGTTTGCTGTTTAACAAGACGGTGATTCATGCTATAATTAATAGAATATGAATTTTACCGGAGGGGAACAGCTTATGATTATAAAATATGCAACTACGGAGGATATTGCTGCGATTGCCGCAGTGGAGGCAGAATGCTTTCCGCCGGCGGAGGCTGCGACTGCCAAGGAGTTTGTTGACAGGGTGAAGTATTATGGCAATCACTTCTGGCTGATGTACGAGGCGGAAAAGCTGATTGCCTTTGTAGATGGCTTTGTGACGGATGAGCGTGATTTGACAGATGTAATGTACGAAGATGCGACACTGCACAATGAAAATGGGGCGTGGCAGATGATTTTCGGCGTCAACACTATTCCGGCTTATCGCAAGCAGGGGTATGCCGGTGAGCTGATTGGCCGCGCGATTGAAGATGCAAGGCTGCAGGGGCGCAAGGGCCTGGTGCTTACCTGCAAGGAAATGTTGGTGCCGTATTATGCGAAGTTTGGCTTTGTTGATGAAGGTGTGTCGGATAAATCTACTCACGGAAATGTTGTCTGGCACCAGATGAGGCTGTCTTTTTAAGCATACATGATGAATTTGTGCAGATGGTGTTTGCACAATTTGCAGTGAAAGTGAGAAGATTGCCAAGCTGACTAAAAAAAATGTGAAATACATAGGATATAGCGCGAAGCAGCTTGAGTATTGCGTAGCTGGGGCAAACTGCGTAAGCCTGTGGCTTGCGCAGTTTTTATATGCAGGTAGGTGATAACAATGATATATTTAAAGAGCTTTACCTTTCCTACGGAAGAGCAGGAAAGTCCGATATTAGATAATGTGATGACTAAATGGCACAATACGGTTTATCCCTTTAAGATTGCCTCAGGAGGGTTGTTGCAGACGTTGAAATTTGCGCCAGTGACGATTTTGTATGGCAGCAATGGCTCCGGCAAGACTACGCTTTTGAATGTTATGGCGCAAAAGCTGGGGGTGGAGCGTGCTACGCCGTTCAATACGTCGACGTTCTTTGACGATTACCTTGGTCTTTGCACTTATGAGGCGCGGGGCGATGGCATTCCGTTAGGTAGCAGAATTATTACCAGCGATGATGTGTTTGATTTTGTACTGAACAGGCGCATTGTCAATAGCGGGATAGATGACAGGCGCGAGCAGCTGATTGCTGAATATCTGGAGCTGAAGGAGCAGGATAACGGTCGCTTCCGCTACCATGGCGACGATGATCTGCAAAAGCTGGCGAAGCTGGTGGCTATGCGGAATAATACGCTTTCGATGTATGTTAAGAAGAATGTTGGTCTGAACATACGGGAAAAGTCGAACGGCGAAAGTGCCATTCGCTATTTTTTCGATAACATTACGGAAAATGCGCTGTACCTGCTGGACGAGCCGGAAAACAGCCTGGCTCCGCTCAGACAGCAGGAGTTGGTGCAGTATCTGGAGGAGGCGGTGCGCTTTTACAACTGCCAGTTTATTATTGTCAGCCATTCGCCGTTTGTGCTTGCGATGAGTGAAGCGAAGGTTTATGATCTGGATATCAGGCCGGTGGAAGTCAAGCGGTGGCATGAGCTGGAGGGTATCAAGGTTTATTATGAATTCTTTAGGAAGCATGCGGATAAATTCGAGGCCTGAGGGAAACAGAGAGAAACGGAATATAGTAAAGTACATAGCTTTATTGCTTGCTATAAATTGAAATTGAATATAGTATATAGTCTCCTGGGTTGTTGTACCATAGGAGACTATTTTTTATGAAAGGGAGTAATTTTTATGAAAACAAAAGCTGCTAATGAGCCTAAGCTATATGGATATGCTAGAGTATCTACATTCCAGCAGAAGGAGGATAGGCAGATTATTGCATTAAAATCAATAGGAGTGCTTGAGAAAAATATTTATGTTGATAAACAGACAGGAAAAGATTTTAATCGTCCACAGTATAAAAAGCTTCTAAGAAAATTAGATGCATCAAGTGTTTTGGTTATCAAATCTTTAGATAGACTTGGAAGAAATTATCATGAATTAAGTGAACAATGGCGTATAATAACTAAGGAAAAAAGGTCGGATATTGTAGTTATTGATGTACCTTTATTAGATACAAGACGTGAGAAAAATCTTTTAGGAACATTGATTAGTGATTTAATATTAAGTTTATTAAGCTATTGTTCTGATAATGAGTATAGAATTATACATCAAAGACAAGCAGAAGGTATTGCTGCAGCAAAAGCTAAGGGAATAAAATTTGGGCGTCCGCCTAAACCTTTGCCGGAGAATTTCCATGTTATTGTTACTCTTTGGAGCAAAAAACTTATTTCAACTAAAAAGGCAGCTGAATTATGCGGTATGCCAACATCTAGTTTTAGGTATAAAGCTAAGAATTATAAGATATAAAAAAGTATCAGTCACCTACTAGGTTGGCTGATACTTTTTACATATATTTATCGTTAAATTCTTTAAAAATACGGCTAAATACTTCCGGCGATGTCTTGTATAGATGATAGGTTTCATAAAAGAGCTTACTTGCTGAAGAAAAGCCGTGCTTACCATCTGTAACTATATATGCTATACAACTAAGTTGCATAGAAAGACCGTTAATGTTACGGAATTTATCATCCGTTTGAATACCTAACATAACTGCTCTTTTTTTGTATGCAGCTGATAGTTTTTTTAAATCATTTTTTGAAGTTAAGCCATTGAAATAAAAATAGAACAAGGCGACAGCTTCTTCAACGGACCAGTTTATTTTAATCATTTAAAAATCCTCAATATGGCAAAAAAGTATAGGTTTTT
>ERZ1026776.418-NODE-418-length-29749-cov-45.800330_pt1 | contig 29749 bp, 19 predicted proteins | sample MGYA00380125_ERZ1026776 | MGnify/ENA primary metagenome ERZ1026776 (study PRJEB33269, sample SAMEA4719761) | human gut metagenome | biome: human-associated habitat; feature: organic feature; material: feces | place: Cameroon | collected 2013-10 ...
CGCCCCCATTAGAGCTTGCGTTTCTTCAAGCACCAAACGCCACCAACAAGCGCTATCTCTAATGGGGGCGACGCGTCTCGCGTCGGAAAAATAAAAAGAAAAGACATACAAAACCCACTAAACAACAGCTGCACTATACCCGACGCGAGACGCGTCGCCCCCATTAGAGCTTACGTTTCTTCAAGCACCGAACGCTACACCAAACGCTACTAACAAACGCTATATCTAAAAAGCCGCTCGGAAAAGCATTCCGGGCGGCTCACCAAATGAAAGAAATTACGATTGATAATTTCTTACCTGCAAGGCTACCTACTTCCTTGCAAGTGGATTAAAAGCGGGAAACATCTCCGCCTTAAAGCGTATTATGCCATGTGGATTAGTCCTCGTCGGCAGACCAACTGTCGCTGCTCCAACCCTTTTGGTCAGACATTACCACGTCAGTTGTATTAGTCTTGTCAACGTCAAATGAAACGGTTCCAGATCCAGCCAGCATAGTGTCCTCGGCATAGAGGTTGATAACCTGAGCTTGAGGCTTGCTATATGTCATTTTCATAATTGTGTAACTTGTTTGGTTAAATGTTGATGATTGGGTAATGCTTACTTGACAAGCTTCTTGCCATTCTGAATGTAGAGACCGCCCTTAACAGGAGCCCATACACGGCGACCGCTAAGGTCGTAGATGGGGGCATTGTTCTCACCATTGTTGATAGTAGCAGCGTTGATGCCAGTTACAGTATTGCCAAAGTTGAGAGCAATAGCTTGGTTAGAGAGTTCGCTTGCATTGATGTAAGCCTTGTTGGCAGGAATAGCGGTTACATTGCCCGGAGTGTAGAAACCTACCTTGTCATTGTTCACACCAAATACGAGGTAGTTGGCCTTGGGTGTAGCCTCAGCAAATGCGATACCAGTGTTAGTACCAGTCAGAGCATTTTCACCCTCAATGGCAGCAGCTTCACCGATAGTAAGAGTAGCCTTGTTTTCAGTACCAACGAGTACGAAACCAGTGTTGGCAGGTACAGCAGTAGTAGCAGTCATGTCGATGGCATTCTTCTCTGCGTTGAGAGCACCTGTGTAGGCAGTAGCACCAGCTACATTGCTTACACCGAAGGGCAAGCAAGCCGAAGCATACTTCTTGTCACCCTGAGCAGTCATGTCAATTTCTACATCGGTAGCGGGGATAACGTACCACTGGCTGGCTTCTGTAGTTGGCTTACCATTCCAACCTACCATATTTGCACCATTGTTTGCAGCATGGATATAGCTGTATTCGCTACCCGTTGCAGCATCGAAGAAAGTAAATAACTTACCAACGTGTGAAATCACATAGCTACCCTTCTGGCCGTAGTCCTCATCGCCAAGCTCTATGTTGGCACCAGAACCGCCTCCGGCGCTTAACTTTGCCTTACCGAGAGTGAGGCCCTCCACCTTGATGCGGTAGCGACCAGATTCTGCATTGCCAAGATAAAATACAGAAGACACGCCCTTGCTATCTGCTGTACTAATAAGATTGCTTTTTACTTGTGCGGGTTTGCTATTAAGACAAGCGTATTTTTTGCACTTCTTATTATACAAACGGTAATACTTACCCATCTCCATAGTTGTGGTAGTGGCAGCCGCAATCTTTTCATTTTCAGCCACGAGTGTTTTAATTTGCTCAGCAGTGGCACTCACTGCACTTGCAGCTGTATAGGCAGCCTTGAAAGCATTCAAGTTTTCTGCAACAGTCAAATAAGAGTTTGCACCGATGGCACCCTCGGGTGCATCTTCGTCGTTATAGTTGGCATATGTCTGTGCGTAAGCCAAAGGATAACTCTCAGGTGCTTGTACGTGCATGGTTGAACCTTCGTCTGCAGAAGTATATGTTGCAATACCTGAAGCATCCGGCTTTTGGTTAAGGTACTGTCCCTCTGTCTTGTAGAAACAGAAACCGTTAGCTTTGTTTGAACCAGTAGATGCTGCAATTTTGAACACATCACCTGTTTCACTAAGTTTCAACAAGCCATTATCAAAAGCAGCTGCCTTGTTCGTGGCCTTGTTGTAAAGTGTATAGCCCTTGACAAAGTTGCCCACGAAAGTCCATTGGTAGTTGTCAGACAATAATGATGGAGTCGTAGTCTTACCTATGTTTTCAGTAGCGATACTATTGTCATCGTTACCCTTCCACAAATAGTTTGCTTGGTTGTTGTGTATGTCAATGACATACCACTTGGCTGTTTCAGCATTGTAACTTTCTGCGGCAGTGAACGGAATATTCAAGGTACAAGACACATTGTAATTACTTTCGTCAGTTTTGGTCACAGCACCATTAGTAATGAAAGCCAATACTGGTGCCACTGGTTCTTCAGAGGAGAAGAAATCAACCGTTTTAGTGGCTATTTCCTGGCCGTCCACCTTATAGTGGTACGTAATACTCTTGGCAGCATCTGCTGACAAATAGAACTCGGCACATGAGGCAAAGCCACTGTTGTTCTTGTCTCCAGTGATAACAAACATCACGTAACGACCTGTCAATGCTGTTTCAGAAGAAGCCGTTTTAATCGTTTGTCCTTCGCCATCAGCATAGGTAAATGTACCTGTCATGGCAGGATCACCCAGTGCATTGACAATACTGGCCGCACTCTTGCTGTCGCTTACGCTCTCAAACCCCGTGTTGTTTACATAGAGTTTGAAAGAGGTAGCTGTACCATTTGAGAGACCAGAACGTGGAACATAGCCAATGGATTTGAAAGAGGTTTCTTGACCCAAATCTATTACAAAGAACTGAGGCAACTTATAAGTCGCGTCCCCCGAAGCATGGCCACCGCCATTGTAGCGAGAGTGCCAATGAGTACTATTATTACCATCAATAATGGCTGCGGCATGACCAGAACCACTGTCATCACACTCGCTAGACGTAGTAATTGTCCACCCCTCACGCGAAAGCATTTGGGCAGAAGTTGTCATTGCTCCCATAGACATGAGCAACGACAGCATGAAAGTAATTTTCTTCATGTTAGATAAAATATTAAGTTAAAGTAATTTTTAGCCAGTTGAAACTGTGTGTAACGTGCAGAGACGTCAAGTTGTTAAATATTAGGTAGCAAAACTTAAATACATCTCTCGTTCACGGGGCAAATATACAGACGTAAAGTGAATAATCCAAACGGGGGGGTAAAACTTTGTTAATATATTCAGAAAAGTGACTTTAGTGTTAATAATTCGAGGAAAATGGGGGACAGAAATGACATTTTCACGTCACTGAAACGATATTTGGGCAACAAAATAAACGGAGGGGACAGGTAAGACGTGAGAACAAGAGGACAGACAGACAAGTTAACAGAGAGGCGGGAGAACGGGGCGACAAGGGGCACAGACAAGTGTAGCCCATGTGCCTGCCTGAACAAACAAAAAAGCCTCGCGAATGTGCAGGCTGCTAAAGCATTTGCACATTCGCGAGGCGTGGCACCAACTCGAGGCACTATTATCTGTTGCACTACACGATTATATATACTAAGTCTGAATTGTTTTTTTATAGCCTGGGTTGGTGGGGCACAGGGTTATTCAACCGGGGTGGTTTCCTGCTTGACAGGTGTTTCCTCCTTGACGGGGGTGTCCTGCTTGGCAGGTTCGTCATTCTTTGCCGGAGTGAGGGTGTCGGCAGGCACAACGGTGTCGACCAGGCTGAACAGGACGGGAGCCTCCTGCTTGGCAGTGGTGTCCTTCTGTTCGGGAATTTGGTTTTCGGGCACTACGGTGTCGTTGGGCACCACGGTGTCGGCTGATGATGCGTTTGACACAAAGCCACGGCTGTTGTAGCTTGTTGTACCAGCGAATGCTGCGCTGCTGAGCACTACGGCTCCCATTGCCACGATGGCAGAAACTGTGAACTTTTTCATAACTTGTTCGTTTTTGTTGTTGTGAGTAATGTTGTTTCTGCCCATATAAAGCGCAAGGTGCGTGCCAAAAACTCACAAGTGGCATAAAAGCACTGATTATCAGATGTTATTGCACACGTGCCAAAATAAGTGGTAGTGTAGAAAGTGGGGAATTGTGTGTGGAATGTGTGGAAACTTTCCACACTTATTGTGTAGAATGGCATGCCACACATGGGGGCATTTACCAGAGAATGGAGGGCGTTCTGAATCAGTATCAAAGGCAAGAGCCAACGCTAGCACTAAACGCCAGCACTAAACGCTAGCACCAAACGCAAGCACCAAACACTAGCACCAAACGCTAGCACTAAACGCCAGCACCAAACGCTAGCACCAAACGCCAGCACCAAACGCCAGCTCTAAACGCTAACACCAAACGCTAACACCAAACGCTAACACCAAACGCTAGCTCTAATGGGGGCGACGCGTCTCGCGTCGGGAAAATAAAAAGGAAAGCCTCCCACTAAACAACAACTGCACTATCCCCGACGCGAGACGCGTCGCCCCCATTAGAGTTTGCGTTTGGTGATAGTGCTTGGTGGTAGTACTTGGTGCTTGAAGAGACGCTCGCTCTAATGGGGGCGACGCGTCCCGCGTCGGGAAAATAAAAAGGAAAGCCCCCCACTAAATAGCAACTGCACTATCCCCGACGCGAGACGCGTCGCCCCCATTAGAGCTAGCGTTTGGTGCTTGCGTTTAGAGCTTGCGTTTGGTGCTTGCGTTATTTGATCAACTACCTATTCCCCTTCAGCTTGTTGTAAAGCGTTTTGCGGTCAATGCCCAACAGTTGTGCAGCCCGGCTTTTGTTGCCACCCGTTTGCTGCAAGGCCTGGTTGATGCGTGCCAACTCCTCGTCGGGCGAGGGCTTGATGGCCAACGAGGCGCCTGGTGTGGCCGCTTGAGGGGCACCGGCTCCCGGCAGATTGAGCAACAAGGGCGTGATGACCGCCGATTGCTCGGCCAACAGTGCAGCACGCACAATGACATTGCGCATCTCGCGCAGATTGCCCGGCCAAGGGTATGCCATCAGGGCAGCCTCAGCCTCGGGCGTGAAACCCGTGATGTGGCGGTGCAGCTCCGTGTTGGCTTGTGCCAAAAAGTAGTTGGCAAACTCTACAATGTCGGTGCCGCGCTCACGCAGCAGCGGAATGTGCAGCGTAAACTCGTTGATGCGGTGGTAGAGATCCTCACGAAACAGCCCCTCGGCAATGGCCTTTGGCAGATTTTCGTTGGTGGCGCACACCAGTCTGATGTCGATGGGGCGCTCTTCATTGCCACCCACAGCACGTATGCGCCTTTCTTGCAGTGCGCGCAACAACTGCACCTGTACGTCGTAGCTGAGATTACCTATTTCGTCGAGAAAGAGCGTACCGCCCGAAGCCTGCTCAAACGCCCCCACCTTGTCGGCCGTGGCACCGGTAAAGGCACCTTTTTTATGTCCAAAAAGTTCGGAGGCTGCCAGTTCCTTGGTGAGCGACCCGCAGTCGAGCGCCACGAATGGGGCATTGGCACGGTTGCTCAACTCATGAATGCGGTGTGCCACATGCTCCTTGCCCGTGCCGCTGGCACCGATAATGAGCACCGACATGGGAGTGGGCGCCACGAGTGCTGCCAAACGGTATAGCTCGCGAGCGGGCGACGAATGCCCCTCAATGCCCGGGTGCCTTGGCGGTGTGGCGGTGTGGCCGGTGGCGTGGGGAGCCGGCTGTGAAGAAGCGGCAGGGGCACTTGGCAGACCCACCACCGGGGGCTGCGGCGCTGCGCCATCGGTGTGGCATTGCTGACGGGCTGAAAGCGCATCACCTATCTTTTGCAACAGCAAGTCGGGCTGCACCGGTTTGCTAATGTAGTCGTTTGCCCCCAACTTCATGGCCTCAACAACATTTTGCACATCGGCATAACTTGTCATGATGATAAAGGGCGTGTTCATGCCCTGTGTGCGCAACCACCGCAACAAATAAAGTCCGTCGTGGTCGGGCATACGCAGGTCCGACAGCACCAGTTGCGGTGCATTGCCCTCGGACTGTCGCAACAGTTTGATGGCCGCCCCCACACTCGATGCGGTGCACACCTCAAAACCTTTTTTACGCAGCCATGTTGACAGCATGGTGCTGAAGGTGAGGTCGTCCTCAACCATCAGCAGCGATATGTTAGCTAAATCAGATTTATTCATTTCAAAAAAAGCGTCGTTCTTCTGTTAACCCTCAAGGGCGTCAATCAGCCGCTGCAGTTCCGTCATCATCAGTGTGGCGGCCTCTGAGTCGTCGGGCTGCCACGCGGGTTGTGCGCGCTGCGTGTCAAGTTTGTGCAGCAAAGTTACAACAGACGAGCCAATGAGCGTGAATGTGGGCAGCATTTTGTGCGCCACCTGGCACAAAGCAGCCTTGTCGTGCTGTGCATTGGCTGCCGCAATGCGCTCAAGGTGTGTGTGGCAGTCGGTGCTGAATTGCTTGACAATGGCTGCTTCGGCATCGGCATCGCCCTCGGCAAAGGCCAGAAGCGGGGCTACAAAGGCCGGCCATTGCAACGACGGGGCTGCCAGCGCATCAGCCGGCACGGCGCCTTCATTGCCGTACGCGTTGTCGTGATGGTGTGACAAAGCTGACGGTTGGGCCGCAGGTTGCGCACCGAACACACGCTGCAGGTCGTTTTGGTTGAAGGGTTTGAACAGCACATCGGCAAAGCCCTTTTGCTTGAAATGGCTCACAGGCAGCATGATGTGCGATGTCATGGCCACTATGGGCGTGTGCCATTGTGGCAGTTGGGTGCGCAGGTGCTCGGCCAGTTCGTAGCCCGTCATGCCCGGCATTTCGATATCGGTAAACAGCCATTGCGGCTGGTGGCCCTCGTCGAGCCAGGCAAAGAGTGCGTCGGGGGTGGTAAAGGGATTGATACTGCCGTCGGGCAACACATTGTGCAACATGGCTTCGGCCAGTTGCAACTGCAGGGTGTCGTCATCGATAATGGCCACCAGGGCTTTGGCACTGGCTGCAGGCACCGTGGCCGGTGCGGCGTCAGACTGCGGAGCAGCAACCGCTGGCACCACCTCGCTACAAGGCAGGGTGAGCGTAAAGCGCGACCCTTGTCCCACGTGGCTGGTTACGCCAAGGTGGGCATTGAGCAAGGCTACAAGACGCTGCGTGATGCTGAGTCCGAGTCCTGTGCCCTCTTGTCCCTCACTCCCCTTTACACGTGTGAAGGGTTCGAATATGCGGTCAAGGTCGTACCGCGTCATGCCGCAGCCCGTGTCGCTCACACTGAGGGTGAGCTGGTGGGCGGTTGCGTCGTAATGTGCATCAAGGCTCACACTGCCCTGTTGGGTGTATTTGATGGCATTGCTCAACAAGTTCTCGACAATTTGCCGCAGGCGGTAGGCATCGGTACTGATGCTGAGTGTGGACGGCACTTGCACATTGGCATTGAAAGCGAGCTGCTTGGCTTGTGCCAGCGGGGTGAAAGCGCGCACTATATTATCTATATAGGTGTATACATTGATGGTGTCGCACGTCAGCACAATGCCCCCCGCCTCGAGTTTGTGATAGTCGAGCAGGTCGGTCACAAGACGCTTCAGGTGCGTGGCCGATGCGCCGATGGCCTCGTAGGAGCGCGCATTGGCTGCCGCCGGGGTGAGCATGTGCAGATAGCCCAATATGGTGTTGATAGGTGCCTTGATGTCGTGCGATATGGTGAGCAGCAGCTGCTCGCGCCGCTGCATCAGCGTTTCGGCCTTTGTCTTGGCCAGCTCGAGGGCCTTGCGATAGCGGTTGGCCCGCTTCATGTCGCGCCACAGCCACACAAAGAGTATGGCCGACAGCAAGGTGGTGGCAAGGGCCAGCATGCCCAACTGCCACGCGGCCCCCGTGCGGCGTGCCTGTTCGTGCAGCGTGGCTTGCTTGAGCTGTTGCTGCTGGCTGGCGGTAAAATTGTCGATGGTGCGCGATATCTGTGCTGACAGTTGGGCCGAGGCGTTGCGCAGTTTGTCAGACTTTTTGTAGATGCGGTGCTGCTGCGCGGCCGACTTGTTGGCCATGTCGTCGTGCAGGGTGCTGAGTATGCCGGCCAGGGTGTCGCCCAGATTGACGTTGGTGCGTGTGGTGTCGTGGCGCACGTGTTCGTTCTGCGTAACGGACGTGTGCACCGTGTCGTCCTTGGCACGGCGGAAGGCATCGCCCAAACGGCGGAAAAAGCCTTTTTTGCGACGCTCTATCACAATCTGCTCTCCCCGTTCAACCACGGGCACCTCCACCTGCATCTGCACGGGTTTGTCGCTGTGTTTCAGCGCCTTGATTTGCTGTTGCAGCGGGGAGCCTTGCTTATTTTCCTTGCGCAGGGCATCTATCAGGTCGAGCGTACTGCTGCAGCGATAGTTTATCAGCGCCTGCAGTGTGTCAAGCCGCAGCCGTTGGGTGGTGTCGGTGCAGAGCCGCTTTACGCGCAGCAGTGCCGAGTCGGTTTCGGCATTGGCCTGCAAGTAGCGTTTGAGTTCACGGTTGTCGGCATACTGCAAGGTGGCGGTTTCGGCTTGCGTGCCAGCGTTGAGCAGACTGGTGAGCAGGTGGTCGGTGGCCCGGCGCTGCAACATGACGGTTTGCTCGGCGTATGAAATGTCATACACCGAGCGTGCCGATTTTACAACAAAACCCACCGTAGCACAGAGCGCTGCGGTGAGCATGATGTAACCTATGATTATTTTAAGTCCGTTGGACATGGGCAATCTGCATTTAACCCGTTAACCGGAAATTCCGCCAACGCGTACATTTATGCCTTGCCGGCCAATGGGGCTGCCTGTGTATAGACGCGGGCGGCCAAATCTTTGTCCATCATAAAGAGGCCATAGCCATTGCCGTTAAGCATTTTGAGGTTGTCGATGATGTTGGTGGCATTCTCCTCCTCTTCCACTTGTTCGTCTACAAACCACTTGAGCATGCTCTGTGTGGCATAGTCATTCTCCTGGTGAGTGAGGGCGTAGAGGTTGTTGATAAGACTTGTCACGTGCTGCTCGTGCTTGAGTGTGGCCTCGAACACGTCGAGTTCCGACTGCCATTGGGTTGGCACCTCGGCAATGGGTTGGAGCTCTACCCTGCCGCCACGCTGCAGCACGTAGTTGAACAAAATGCGGGCGTGGTCCTGCTCCTCCTGGAATTGTACTTCAAACCAATGCGCCATGCCGGGTTTCCCTTCGCGTGCACACCAGGCTGACATTGACAGGTAAAGGTATGCCGACCAAAACTCTGCGTTGATTTGCGCGTTGAGCGCTTCTTCCATTTTATTGCTTAGCATAATACTTAATGTTTAATTGGTTATACGTTTAACTATTACAAAGGTAAGCAATAGTTGTGCCCTGGCATGATACATCGTGTTAAAAAACACTTGGCTGCCAAAGTTGGCGGGCTAACGGGTAAGTTTGTCCGTCATGCCCTTATTCAAAACAAGGGGCTGCAAATACGACAAACTATCCCATCAACCCGTCAACAAAGTTAACCTGTTAACCTGTCAGCCCGCCTCACCACAGATTAAACTTTACGCCGGCCATGACAATAAAGCCGGGCTGGCGCACATTGGCCAGGTCGTAGTAGTGGTGATTGGTCAAGTTATTCAAGTCGGCAAAGAGCGTGTAGCGCGGGGCTGTCCACTGCAATTTGCAGTCGAGCAGGGCATGTGTGCCGTAAGGACGCAGGTCGGCGGTAGGCTTGGCAGCCTGATATACCAGATAGGCACCCTCGCGCTGCTGCACACGCACAGTCCAGTCGGCACTAAGGCGCGACACGATGCGGTGGTGCAGATGTGCCACAAATTTGTGACGCAAATACTCCATGGCGTAGTTCGACTTGAAGTAAGGCTCGCCCGCACGGCGGTGCTGCGTAGTCCAGGCATACGACAATGTGAGCCACTCAAACGGCTGACGCTTGCCCCACCACTCGCTGAGCGAAATGCGCGCATCGGCCCCAACGCCATAGTTGTCGAGCGAGAATGAGGTGGCGTAATACTTGCTGTCCTCTGCCGAGCGCATCACCCAGTCTATCATGTGTGTGCCACGCTGGTAGCGGGCGTTGAAACGCAGTGTGACAATGCGGTGTATAAAATCGGCCCCTATGCGGAAGGCTGAACACTCCTCGGGTTTGAGTCCGACATTGCCCTCCTGTGTGGGACTTTTATACCACAGGTCGGTAAACGACGGCAGGCGCAGCGACTTGTTCCACGAGGCAAAGAGGCGCCACGCATTGGTGGGACGGTAGCTGAGGTCGATGCCGGGATAGAAACGGAACTTGTGGTCGATGGCATTGTTGCGCTCGGCCATCACGCCAAGCGACAGGGTGACTTGTCGCCACATAAAGTTGTGTTCGGCAAAGTACGACAGGTTGGTGCGGTCGTCCTTTTTGGTGTACGAACGTCCGTCCTCGTGCTTTATGCCGATATATTGCCCGGGCTGCAGGTCGCGGCCCAGATTGGTGCTGTAAATGTTTTCGTTGCGCACTTCTGCCCCAAAGGCGGTGCGGCCAAGGGCCCACTGTGTCCAGGCGTTAATGGCTGCGGTAAACACATCGCCACGGTGAAAATTCTCGCCCGTGGTGCTGCCCTTGATGAGCTGGAAATGGTCGAGGCTGCGCACCCACGACACTTGTGGCACAAGGTGCACACGCCCCTTGCTTTCGGCCCGTGCCGATATAAGATAGCGGCGTGTGGCCTCCCACTGATTGGGATAGGCTGCCGAATAAAAGGTGTTGGCGCCAAAGTCGTTGGCTGTGGCACCGGCTTGCAGGTTAAAGCTGAAGTCGGAGCCATCGTAGTTGAGTGTGCCAAAGCCCTTGCCGCCCTTAAAGGCGCTATTGGCTGTGGCCCCATCGCTGCGCTGATAACTGCCACTTGCGGTGCCGCTCCAGCCCTGGCCCCACTGCCAGGCGGTGCGGGCCTCGCCGCGCACAGTGCCGTAGCTGCCGCCCTCTACCATGGCGTCGAGGTGGGGCGTGGTGGCGCTCGTGCCACGTGTCACCACATTGATGGCGCCGCTAAAGGCTTGGCTGCCCATTACGCGCGATGCTGCGCCCTCGAGTATCTCGATGCGCTCAATGTCTGAAATATTAACGGGAAAATCGGCCGCGTTGTGGCCTGTCTGCGGATTAACAAGGGGAACGCCATTTAGCAGAATGGTGATTTGGTCGTGCGTTCCGCCGTCGATGCTGATGTCCGTTTGAATACCAAACCCTCCGCGTTGCCGGACATCTACGCCTGCTGAGAGTTTGAGAACGTCGTTGATGGTGCGCACCCCCGCTGCCGCGAGGTCGTCGTGCGTCAACGTCAACACTTGTCGTGCGGCCACATTGGCGGCCATTGGAGCGCGTGAGGCTGATACGTTGGCCTCGCCCAGTGCCAGGGTGTCGGCGTGGGTGGCAATGCCTGTCTGCATGCTGCCTTCGGCTTGTGCCGGAGTGGCGGCCATGAGTCGCGGTGTGGCGCTGGCCAAAGTGGCTACGCCCAACACACCGATGCGCACCTCGCGGTGCAGGCAACTGAACAGGCTCCAGCCCTTGCGGCTGAATTGGCTGAACGTAGCTACTTGCGCTTTCTTGGTTGAGTTGTACATAATTATAGAATGAATAAAAGTAAAGAATATGCCCGCTTACGCGAGCTGATATGCTGTTATGCTAATGTGCTGACGCCTTAGCGTTGTTATATATTTATAGCAATACTAAGGCGTCAGCACATTATCTCATTAACACATTATCTCACCACCACCTTGCGTGTCAAACTGCTGGCAGTAGTGTTGATGCGGAAGATATAGACACCTGGTGTCAGGCCCTGCAAACTCACGACGTGCTCTTGTCCGTGACGGGGGGCATTAAGGTGAGCATGGCTGACAGTCTGACCGCCCAACGACACTACCTGGATGTCGGCATACGACTCATCGTTGTTGAAGAGCACCTTCCAGCAGTCATTGTCCTTTTTCAGAGTGACCGGAGCGGCAGTGTTCATCGTCTCGTTAATGGCTGTGCGCAAATTGATGGCCTCCTTCAAACCCTCGTAGGCGTCAATCTTGCCATAGCCCCATGAGGGACTCCACTCGTCGGGATTGCGACTGCCAGTGTAGCTGTCGTGACGACCAGTTTTTTGCATGATGCGCACAATGTCGGCTGGGGTCAAATCGGGGTTGGCCTGCAACCACAAGGCTATGATACCCGTCACAACCGGGGTGGCCATTGAAGTACCGTTCATCACACCATAGTAATAGTGCTGACCATTAACCTTAACATCCTGCACCAGTTCTGCCTTCGTGGCACTGAAATTTTGCGACTTCTTAGAATAGGCTGAGGTGATGCAACCACCAGGAGCGGCAATGGTAGGCTTGTTAGCCTTGCCCAGCCACGGGCCTTTGCTCGAGAAGTAGCTCATGGCCTTGGCAGTGCCAATAGAGGCTGTATAGTTGTAGCTATTACCGTTCAACGAGGTCCAACTGCTTGCAGCGTTGTACGAAGCCACGGCTATGGCCTGGGGCACAGAGGCTGCACCTTCGCCCACAATGTAGTTGTCATCGCCAGCAAGCGTAGTAAAGCTTACAGGTGTGGGCTTGGTAATGGTGAATGTCTTGCGCGTAAAGGAGCAAGGATATTGATCTGGCTCAACCCATGCGTGAATGGTTTCGCCCTTTTTGCCTGTAATTTTCCACAACAGACTGCCGTTCTTGGCCGAGAGAGCTGATGCCAATTCGGTAACAACACCTGCCATTGAGTAGTACTGGCGGTTGCTGTATGGGTCGATGCCGCCCGAGGTGGTAAAGCCTGCCTGACGCAGCTGGATCGAAGTCGGGGTGTAAAGGGTGCTGCCCGACACAAGCACGGGAGTGATGGTGAGGTTCTTCTCACCGCTGGTGCTATTGCCCCACACTTGCGACACCACTGCTTGATTGGTGTTGCCGCTTTCGGGCTTCATATATATATATATGGTGCTGTCCGACTCAAAGGTATAGGTGCAGTGCATTTTCTCGCCACCGCTGTTGCCCATGGCTGCCACCATGATGGCACCCTTACCACAGAGCTTGTCCATGTTTTGGTCATAGTCGGTAGAGCCATCGTGCGGCCCCAGGTTCGAACCGAAACTCATGTTGAGCACCCAAGGCATGCCATTATCTTCGGCATACTTCTTGATAGCTGCGGCTTGCAACAGCACAGTGCCGTCGTTGAAGTCCGACTTCATCATGAGCAACTCTGAGCCGGTGGCCACGCCATAGTAGTCGCTGCCGTCCACCTTGTTGCCCGCAGCTATATTAGTCACGTGTGTGGCGTGTCCCACTTCGTCGGTATTGTCGGCTGCGGGGGCACTGCCCGACAATGCACCGCTGGCGGTGGAGCTACCCCACTTTTTGCTGCGTCCGGCAAAGGCTACATGTTTGTATTCAAAACCTTGGTCTATCACGCCTATCAGCACGCCGGTGCCATCGTAGGGGGTGTCGAGGCCCGTGCCTTCTTGCAACTTGGTCACACCCGTCTCGGGGCGCACATTGTTCATCAAGGCACGCAACTGGCGCGTCTTGTTGACATAGAGCACGTCACGCTGCGCAGCGAGCGTGGGAATGAAACTTGCGGGAATGTTGGCCACTACCAGCTGGTCGGTAGCAGCCTCAGCCTCGTAGCCAGCTTGCTTTATAAAGTCGGCCACGTCACCGGCAGCATTTTCGGCAGTGCTCACATTGATGCGCAGCAGGCTGTCGGGGGTAACAGCTTGCAAGCCACGTGCTGCCACACGCTTGATGTTTTGTCCTTGAATGAGCGCATCAAACTCCTGGTTCCATTTGCGGCCAGTGTCATACACTTTCACTTGCTGTGCCGAGGCATTGGCGCACATCAAGGCCATGGCTGCGGCAAAAAACAACTTCTTGTTCATCGTAGTGTGATATATACTTCTTCTGTTTTGATTGATCGAAATGTGTAGTTGGCGCACATGCGCCTTACCAAGCGTGCAAAGTTAAGCATTATTTGGCACAAAAGGACAGCAAACGCCTATAAATCAGTAACAATGTGGTAACAATGTTTGTTAAAGCACGGGCGCACTCGCTACGGCTTTGTATCCTTATGTAAACTTGTGTTCTTATGTTCCCGCGCTAAGCGGCCAACACGCCAAGCAACTAGCAAGCCACGCTACGGCGTCAGCCCTTATGTCTCTTGAGGCCACTCGGACGTTAGTCCGTGGCCGTCAGCCGCGCAGCGGCCTTATGTGTTTCTTATGTAAACCTATGTTCTTATGTTCCCGCGGTAAGCGGCTAACGCAAACGATATATCTTCTGTCCTTTTGTTCTTCTGTCCTTATGCTTCCCGCGTTAGCGGCCGTGCAAGCAATGCTTGCAAATGCGCAAATGCGCAGATGTGCAAACAAACTGACGCCGTAGCGTTACTACTCGCAACACTACGGCGTCAGCCCGTTAACATATTATAGTCCTTATTACAAACCCAACTTCTTGGCAATAGCGGCAGGGATAGCCTTCTTGTTGATAAGAATATTCATGGTCTTGTAAGCCACATAAGCCTTTGAGGCATAGAACATGCCATGGTATTTACCATAGTCGCCCCATGAGTTCTTAACCATAAAGTACTCGCGGCCCTTGTTATCCTTGGCCAAACCATAGATAACCATGCCGTGGTCGTCGGTAGTCTCCCAATTATCGTAACCCTGCTGACGGAGATCCTGTGTGATAGTCAACTCGTCGTTTGAGGGCACCTGTACATTGTTAGTACCGATAGTGCCACCCCAGCGGGCAGCGTCCGAACCAGTGAGGTCGCGCACCTTGAGGTCCTTGGGCACATAAGCGTAGTCCTTGCCATTGCGACGGCCGAAGTACTCCTCAGTCACGTCGGCACCCCATGCAAAGGTGTAGCCGTTAACCACAGCGCTGTCCATCACCTGCATAAACTCGTCGAGAGGCAAGTTATAGCTTTCGGCCCAACGCCAGTTATCCTGAATTTCGAGGATAAACTTGCTGTAGAAGGGGTGGTGATTGTACGAAGTGAGTGACACATAGTCGTCCATGTTAAGGCCGAGATAATCTGTCACATAAGTCTTCGGCGTATAAGTTTTGCCGTCCTCAGCCTTCACCTCGGTAGGCAGTTCGCCAAAGTAATTCTTGTAAATGTTTGAGAGGTCCTTCTTCCAAGAGAGCGAAATCTTGTTCTGCTTACCCTTAGCAATGGCACCCACATAAGCGCTGGTCACAGCATCAAGCTGGTTGAAGTTGAAGAGGCTGTCGCCATAGAGCGTGCCAGGAGCAGGCATGGCCGACTGCGGCACCATACCATAGTTCTTCATACAATAAACGGCATCGTAGAACGAACCGCCCTGTGAGAAACTCACATCGCCATGTGTGCGCACAGCCTTGTCGGCACGGTCCATATATGTATTATATACGAGGAACGACTCGCAAAGGTCGTGTGTGCCCTTGCCCATGCGCAAGAGTTCGGCCTCGAAAAAGCCCAGCGAAGAGTAGGCCCAGCAGGTACCGCTCTGGTTCTGGTCTTTAATAGAAGTGATAGGGTTAGCCTTGATTGTGGTAAAAGTGATCTCGTCGGCTTTCTTTGTCGCAGACGCTTTCTTGCGTGCTGCGAGGCTTCCTGGCAGCAGGCAGAGTGCAGCTACTGCAATAAGGATAGTCTTCTTCATTACTTGTTGGTTTGTGTTATTTGTTTGATAAGTAAATTCAATAAATCACCGGACTCTCCTCGCGGTGTTCCTCAACATAGCGCTCCACATCAGCCGTGTGGTACGGAATGCGGTCCTTGCCAAGGAAACGGCAGCCATCGGGGGTGATAAGCACATCGTCCTCGATGCGAATGCCGCCAAAGTCGCGGTATGCGTTAATCTTGTCAAAGTTGAGGTATTGGGCGTTAATACCCTTCTTCTGCCAATCGTCAATGAGGTCGGGTATAAAGTAGATGCCCGGTTCGTCGGTCACCACGTGTCCGGCCTCAAGGCGGCGGCCAAAGCGCAGGGCGTTGGTGCCAAACTGGCTTGAGGGACGTGTCTCGTCGTCAAAACCTACATACACCTGTCCGAGGCCCTCCATGTCGTGCACGTCCATGCCCATCATGTGGCCAAGGCCGTGGGGCAGGAACAAGGCATGGGCACCGGCACGCACAGCCTCCTCGGTGTCGCCCTTCATCAGGCCGAGTTCCTTGAGGCGGTCGGTCATAAGGGCGCACACTGCCATGTGCACATCCCACCAGCGCACACCAGGACGGGCATGGCTCAAGGCCAGGTCGTGACAGTCGGCCACAATGTCGTATATCTCCTTTTGCTTGGTGGTAAACTTGCCGCTGATAGGAGTGGTGCGGGTGTGGTCTGAGCAATAATTCTCATTGGTTTCGGCACCGGCATCAACCAGCAGCAAGCGTCCGGCCTCGAGTGCGCGGGGCGAGGGGTAACCATGCAATATTTCGCCATGCATCGACACAATGCTCGGAAACGACACCTGTGCGCCATAGCTTGAGGCAATGCCGTCGAGCACACCGCCAATGTACTGCTCCGTCACACCCGGACGCGCCAAGCGCATGGCTGTGGTGTGCATCTTGTAACCAATGACCGAGGCACGTTCAAGCTCCGCAATCTCCTCCTCACTCTTGATAGAGCGCAATTTTACAACCGCCTTTATCAAGCTGAGCGAGGCGCCCTCACGCTGCTGCGAGGGGTGGGTTCCGAGCAAGTCCATTATCTGTATCATGGTGTCATGACGGTAGGGCGGCAGGTAGTGCACCTTGCGGCCGTCGGTCACAGCGTGTTCTACCATCTGGGCCAAACGTGTCATAGGGGCTGAGGCGCCCACGCCACATTCCTCGGCCATTTGGGCCACCGAGGTGACTGAACCATACCACACAATGTCGTCAATGTCTATGTCGTCGCCTATCAGCACTTCGTTGCCCGAGTCGGCATCTATCACGCCCACAAGCCCATTGCGGTGCTGACCAAAGAAGTAGAGGAATGCACTGTCCTGACGGAACTTGTACACGTTTGAGGGATAGTTATTGGGGCTGTCGTTATTGCCAAACAGCACAATCAGGCCGCTGCCTACCAGCTCGCGCAACTTGCGGCGGCGTTCCACGTAGGTCTCTTTTGAAAATAACATATTGCTTGTTCCTTATATTATTGCGCGATGACGGGGTTCTTGGTTAACGGGGTAACAGCTTAACAAGTTGGCAACCCAAAAATCCGCCACCGGTCTTTAATTATAATGTGTGACATGGTGTGTCGTAATGGCACGCTTTCACTTTATTTATATGGGCAAAAGTACTGCTTTTCTTTCACAATCGCGTATCTTTGCCCTAAATAAATAATAAATAGTGTGTTTTAAGCTACAAAACCATGACATTTGACACAAATACCGGACTGGTGCTTGAGGGCGGAGGCATGCGTGGCGTGTTTACCGACGGCGTGCTCGACTATTTTCTCGACAATAATATCACCTTTAATTATGGTGTGGGCGTTTCGGCGGGAGCGTGCAACGGTCTGTCGTATCTGAGCCGGCAGCGCGGTCGTGCCAAGGCGACGAATATCGACATGCTTGAAAAGCACCGCTACATTGGCATGAAGTATTTGTGGACACAGCACTGCATTCTCGACCGCAAATTTCTGTACGACACCGTGCCCAACGAGATATTGCCTTTCGACTACGATGCCTGTTTTGCCAATCCCATGACATTTGAGATGGTCACCACCAACTGCCTGACGGGCAAGGCATGCTACCTTACGGAGCGCACCGACCCCGACCGTCTGCTCAACATTGCCAAGGCTTCGTCGTCGCTGCCTTATGTCTGCCCCATTGTGTGGATTAACCACCAGCCCATGCTCGACGGCGGCATTGCCGACTCCATACCAGTGGAGCGCGCCATCAACACGGGGCACGATTTCAACGTGGTGGTGCTCACACGCAACCGCGGCTACCGCGAAACGAGTCGCGACATCAAAATTCCGAAATACATTTACCGACGCTTCCCGCGTCTGCGTCTGTTGCTGAGCAAGCGCCATGCCATATATAATGCCCAGCTCGAACTGGTGGAGCGCCTCGAGGACGAAGGCCGCATATTGTCCATCAGACCGCAACGCCCTGTCGAGGTGGGGCGTCTTGAAAACAATACGGACAAACTTAACGCTCTGTATGAGGAGGGCTATGAATGTGCACGAAAGGCCCTGGAACGGCTGTAACATGGGTGACGTGAGCGCAAACGAATATTGAGGCGAGTGCAGGCAAATTTATGCAAGCGCCATTACATACAATTTACTATTTGCCGTTTTGCCTGCATCTTACACTTTTTGCAAAATATCCGTTGATTTTCAAACGTTTCAGCAGTGTAGGATCCATCAAAAAAAACCTACACTATTACACCATGCCTGCACTCGTCTGCACGCTGCTTACACACCATCTGCACGCAGGTACGTACTACCACACAATCGCGCAACGACCACTACACGCAACGCTAACGGGAGGGCGGAATTTCTGTCAGAGCAACAGAAATTCCGCCCTCCCGTAAACGATAAAACGCGCTCTTACAAGCCAAAAAACGACCTGCCACAACCCACTAAAATATCGGTACGTACCGCTTTTTCCACCTTGTACAAGCAACCGCTTGTGCAGATGGCAGTGTAGGCAAAAATCAGCACAACCTACACTGCGCAACTACATGGTTTTCAATCTGTTATGCCCAAAAAGTGTAAGATGTAGGCAAGAACCCCAAAAAACAATATGGTAATATTGTACCAATATGCTAATGCGGTAATATTCTTATCCCGCGTTAGCGGCCAACCAATCCACGCTACGGCGCCAGCCCTTATGTTCCTTGAGGCTACCCGGACGATAGTCCGTGGCCGTCAGCCGCGCAGCGGCCTTATGTGTATCTTATGCAAACTTATGTTCTTATGTTCCCGCGGTAAGCGGCAAGCACAAACGCTATATCTTATGTCCTTATGTTCTTCTGTTTCCCGCGTTAGCGGCCAACGCACCAAGCAACAAACAAGCAATGGTACGGCGTGTCACATTACCACACTAATTGCACTTTTTCTTTCACAAATTTATCCTCTCACACTTGTTCACAAACTAATTATTTGTAAATTTGCAATCACTTGCTACTTGTGCCAATACATAGTATACAGCACAAGCCGAGCAAATAAAGGCTTTGGAGAATTTTGGAAACAATGTGCCGCGTGCTGGATAGCTTTTACACGATTGCACAAAACCATTAAATGTCACAACTATGACACACCAAACAAACAGCCGGCCGACCTATATGTATGGAACCACACAACCGGCGCACATACACGAACTTTATATATAATTGAAAAAACTATAGAAAGTACTCTCTAATTATGAAAATAGTCAACAAGATATTCAACTGGTACTTCGGACGCAATGCCCTGCCCTATTGGTGCATCATATTGTTCGACTTGGCCGCTTGCTTCTTTGGCGGACTGTTTGTCATGTGGCTGCGACACCCCGCAAGCGAGATGATGGCCCATTGGAGCACGCTGCTGCACACCTTCCTGATATTTGCACTGTTCAACCTCATCGGGTTCCGTGCCTTCCACACCTACTCGGGCATTCTGCGCTACTCGCAGTTCATCGACCTGCTCAAGGTGATGTATGCACAAACACTGTCGCTGGTGCTGGCACTGGCTTTCAACTTTGCAGTGTGCTACTATGCGCTCGAAAGCACTTTCTACGCCATTACCGGACGCATGACCCTGGTGGTGTACATCGGCACACTGTCGCTGCTGTGCATGTCGCGCATACTGATTAAACTGTTATACGAAAGCGCACTGGTAAGCAAATCGGCCAAGAGCACACTCATATATGGTACACGCGAGGGCGCCATTGCCCTGACAAATAACGCACGCAACAACAAACCTGTGCAATTCCTGATAGAGGGATACATCAGCGATGACGACAAGGACATGCGCACCCGCCTCATGGGCAAGCGCATCTACTCCGTGCACAACAACCTGCCTGCTGTCATACGCAACAAGCAAATCAAAGCGGTGCTCATCAGTCCGCTCAAACACGACGACTTTGTCAACAACAAACAGCTGCAAGACCTGCTCATCAACGCTGGTGTTAAAATATACATCACACAAAACGCACGCGAATGGAACAAGCACAAGGACTCTAAGGGCAATGTGCAGGTGCGCGAGGTGAGCATCGAGGACCTCCTGCCACGCGACGAAATACAGGTGGACATGGAGAGCGTGGGCGCACTACTCAGCGGCAAAAAGGTGCTCATCACTGGCTCGGCAGGCAGCATAGGCTCTGAAATGGTACGACAAATAGCCGTGTACAAACCAGCCGAAATGATGCTCATCGACCAGGCCGAAACGCCACAACACGACATACGCCTGATGATGAAGAACAAATACCCCGACTTGGTGGCACACACCGTGGTAACAAGCATCTGCAAGGAGGACCGCATGGAGGAGATCTTCAACCAGTTCTGCCCCGACTACGTGTTCCACGCAGCAGCCTACAAGCATGTGCCCATGATGGAGGACAACCCCAGCGAGAGCGTGCAGAACAACGTGTGGGGCACCAAGGTGATAGCCGACTTGAGCGTGAAATATGGCGTGAAAAAGTTTGTCATGATCTCGACAGACAAGGCTGTGAACCCTACCAACGTGATGGGCTGCTCAAAGCGCATTTGCGAAATATACGTGCAGAGCCTTGACAAGGCCATCAAGGACGGCAAAATAAAGGGTGTCACTCAATTTGTCACCACACGCTTTGGCAATGTGCTCGGCTCAAATGGTTCGGTCATTCCCCTCTTCCGCAAGCAGCTGGCTGCCGGCGGACCGCTCACGGTGACGCACCCCAAAATCATACGTTACTTCATGCTCATACCCGAAGCCTGCAAACTGGTGCTCGAGGCTGGCACACACGGCAAGGGCGGCGAGATATTTGTGTTCGACATGGGCGAACCTGTGCGCATTGCCGACCTGGCACAGCGCATGATAAAGCTGAGCGGTGCCACCAATGTGGAGATAAAGTACACTGGTCTGCGCGAGGGCGAGAAACTCTACGAGGAGGTGCTCAACGAGAATGAGAACACGCTGCCGTCGTTCCACCCCAAAATACGCATTGCCATGGTGCGCAACTACGAGTACGACGAGGCTGAGCGCGAGCTTGAGGAGTTGCGCGACATTGCCGCCCGCTACAACGACATGGACACCGTGCGCAAAATGAAGCAAATCGTGCCCGAATATGTAAGCAAGCACTCACGCTACGAGGTGCTGGACGAGCAAACCAATAAATAACCACCATCAACATGGCGGTGGATAAAAACAAATTATCGCAGTCCGCTGAAACGTAAATATGCGAACAGCCCCAAGCGCGAAACGCTACCACCAAGCGCAAGCACCAAACGTTACAACCAAGCACAAGCACCAAACGCAAGCTCTAATGGGGGCGACGCGTCTCGCGTCGGGAAAATTGCAATGTGCACACACTAAATAAAGGCTCACAAACAGCACTAATTACATGTCTGTTTGTGAGCCTTTGCCTTAGTTCCCGACGCGAGACGCGTCGCCCCCATTAGTGCTTGCGTTTTCTATCAGATTGACAGGTTAAAAAGCGGATTTGAGGCCAGGGAAAGAACTGTTATGCCAGGAAATTGCGCTCTAATGGGGGCGACGCGTCTCGCGTCGGGCATTTTTCAGCAGCCGCGAGACGCGTCGCCCCCATTAGAGGTAGCGTTTGGTGGTAGCGTTTGGTGCTTGGGTTAGTGTTTGAGTCCGTTCGCATGTTTACGTTTTACCGGACAACAGAAACAACGAATAGAATATCCCAAAACGGTCTCGCTTTTGATGCCGATTTTGAACACTCTGCCTGTAAGGGCAAAAGCATAAAATGCTATCATTGGCAAGGCCGCACGACTGCAAAAAAAACTGCACGACGCACTCTCCCCAGCCCTGCACGATGGCCGAGGTGGTATGCTCAAATAAAATAAGTGTTTAACTAATGGGATAAGTGCTTTCAAGCCGTTACATTATATTATATGCTCGAAAGTCATGCGTTGTATTGCTATTAAATGAAGTTCTCCACCGCAGTATCGCTCTGCGCTTGCCGCCACTCGGGTGGAGAAGTATGTTGACTACAAAATATTAAAGAGTTCTGAGATGCTGTAAATTGGCAATATAGATTTTGTGTAATCTTTTTTATTACGTGTCACAATACAATCTGCATGGACATACAACGCCGAGGCATTTTGCACAGCATCCTCATAATCAATCCAGTCTGAGGATAGCATTTGCTTGACAGTTTTACCTTTCAAATCCACGACCTCCACAAACTCCGAAATAGCCCTCAAAGTTTCCTTTACTTTTTGATAGCCATACTTGTGTGCCACATACATGGTCGTCACATACGACAAGGACAGAGTCATTAGCTGCACCCTTCCCATACAACCCAAGGCGAAAAGCTTTTCAGCATCTGCTACATATTCTTCACGGCCACAGACGAAATCAATCAGTATGTTTGTATCTACAAATACTCTCATAGGGCATACTTTAATTCGGTCAGTGCCTCCATACCATTTTCGTCAGATGGGACTGGAGATCCTGCATTGCGTCCTGAGAGCTTTTGCATCTTCGTTAGTGCAGTTATAAACTCTGGCGTATTTGTCAACTCTGAGGGTTTTCCGTGCTCTTTCAAAAAGAACATGATGCTCCTTTCTACCACATCATTTACGCTCATACTATGTTCCCTTGCATAATTTTCAACACCTTGCAATATACTATTGTCTATCGTGAACGCATTCATAATTATTACGGCTTATGGTTTATAACGCAAATATAGGGAAAGTGTCACAAATCTGCAAAAGAATATGCCCTATTTTGTATCTCAATCCCTTCTAAACAGGTCGCGTGTGTACACCTTGTCCTTCACATCGTCGAGGCAGCTGTCGTAGCGGTTGGCTATGATGGCGTGGCTCTGTGCTTTGAAGGTTGCCAGGTTGTTGATCACACGTGAGCCAAAGAAGGTGGTGCCATCGTTGAGCGTGGGCTCGTAGATGATGACCTCCGCACCCTTGGCCTTGATGCGCTTCATGATGCCCTGTATGGCCGACTGGCGGAAGTTGTCGGAGTTCGACTTCATGGTCAGGCGGTACACGCCAATGGTGCAAGCGTGCTCCTTGGCTGCGTCCCACTGGCCATTCTCTGTGTAATAACCGGCCTTGTGCAGCACGGCGTCGGCTATGTAGTCCTTGCGGGTGCGGTTGCTCTCGACAATGGCCTCGATGAGGTTTTCGGGCACGTCCTGATAGTTGGCAAGCAGCTGCTTGGTGTCCTTGGGCAGGCAGTAACCGCCGTAGCCAAACGAGGGATTGTTGTAATGCGTGCCGATGCGGGGGTCGAGCCCCACGCCCTCGATGATGGCGCGTGAGTCGAGACCCTTCATCTCGGCATAGGTGTCGAGCTCGTTGAAGTATGACACGCGCAGGGCCAGATAGGTATTGGCAAAGAGCTTGACTGCCTCGGCCTCCTTCATGCCCATAAACAGGGTGTCGATGTTCTCCTTTATGGCACCCTCCTGCAACAGGGCGGCAAAGGTGCGGGCTGCCTGGTGCATGGCCTCGACATCGGTCACCGACTCGATGGCGCGGTTTTCGGCCTCAAACTCGGGGGTGTCAATTATCTTGGGGTAGCCCACAATGATGCGGCTGGGGTAGAGGTTGTCGTAGAGGGCCTTGCTCTCGCGCAGAAATTCGGGCGAGAAGAGCAGGTTGAACTGCTTAACGCCCCGCTGCGCATACTTGAGGTAGAGGTTGCGGGTGTAGCCCACGGGTATGGTGCTCTTTATCACCATCACGGCCTGGGGGTTGACCTCAAGCACGAGGTCGATAACCTCCTCCACATGGCTGGTGTCGAAGTAGTTCTTTACAGGGTCGTAGTTGGTGGGGGCGGCTATCACCACAAAGTCGGCGTCGGCATAGGCTGCGCGGCCGTCGAGGGTGGCGGTGAGGTTGAGCGGCTTTTCAGCCAGATACTTTTCAATGTAGTCGTCCTGTATGGGCGAGACGTGGCGGTTGAGTTTTTCCACCTTTTCGGGCACCACGTCAACGGCTGTCACGTGATGGTGCTGCGACAGCAGGGTGGCTATGCTCAGGCCCACGTAGCCTGTGCCAGCCACAGCAATACGTATATCTTTGAATTGGCGCATATATATATATGTTTATTACGCCCCACGCTCTTGCTGTTAAGCGGCAAGATCTTACTGTTAAGCGGCATGGGGCCTTTTGGTTTTGTAAAGTTAAGGTGAAAGGGGGCGTTTGCCCAAATTTTTATGACGTTTTTTCAGACTCACCCTATTTTTGGTGTGACGAACCTTTAAGAGTTCTCCGCTCTTGGGCCGCTAACGCGGGATACAGAAGAGCTGGCGGAATTAGTAAACAAGTTGACCAGATTGACAGGTTTACAGGTAAGTATGCCAAGGTTTATAAGCCTCTTATCATTATGACTTTAACATTACAAAACAGGCACGTTTCCGCAACGCACCTGATAATCAACTATTTCCGAACACCTTAATTGTGCCAATACAGACATAAAGCGTATATAAGCAGAATATTTGCAGTGTAAAAGTGTCCTAATTGCAAGAAAAACACTACCTTTGTACCATAGGTCGTGTTTATAATAGAAAACATACACGAACTGATAGAGATATTTGCCAATTATTCATACCCAAAATGGCAAGCAGACTATGAACAATAATGTTGCAAAACTGGCTGCTGCGCACCAAGCGTCAAAGCCAGTAGCAAGTGACAGGGCCTATACGTATAGGACTACAGAGATAGCACATGCAGCCAATCTCTGCCCAGCCACAGCTGACAACATAATGTAGAAGAGAGTTTATGACACTGGATAGTACGAATTCTCTTTCTGCCGCCCCGCAAACGCACTATTGCCGTCTTGATGGCAAAACGCGCACATTGCAAGGCACACAGCACGCCGAACCAGCCCCGCAGGCAGGTCCGGCAATAAAACCGTACACCAAATCGAGTTCACCACTCCACCACGACAATGCACCAGCCACAGGTTGGTGCTATATTTTTGTACACAACCAACGGGTGCGGGCTGTTGAGGAACAACTGCGCCACGACGGACGCCCCTACTTCATACACAAAAGCATTAAATACGTGCCGCGCCACAAAGACGGCACCGGAGGCGCCCGCTCCCTGTCGGTGCCCACGGTGAGCGGCCTTGTGTTTTTGCAAGGCACCCCGGCCGACACCCAGCTCTACCTCGACAACAACCTGCCGCCCTACCACCTGTGCAAGGACTGCAGCAACGGCCGTGTGGCCATCATACCCCACAGCCAGATGACACCCTTCATGCGCATAGCCCAAGCCGACCCCGAGCGCATTCGTTTTCTGCTTCACCCCTTTCATTATTATGCCCAAAACCGCACCCTGCTGCGCATCACCTCAGGCCCCTTTGCAGGCATTGAGGGTTACGTCATACGCATTTCACGCGACCGCCGTCTGGTAATGCAGGTTGGCGGCATGAGCATAGCCCTGTCGGGGGTGCATGCCGAACGCTTTGAGGAGGTGGACAAGCACGAGGCCACCGCCACACACCACGAGGGCGCCGCACGCTATCCCCGTGCCCTGCACGAGCGCAACGCCTTTATCGACCATTACTTTCACCCCGTGCGCACGTTGCACGAGGCAGCAGCCCAAGCCGAGAGCATTGACCTGTTGCGCCAGCAGCTGCTTGCCGACACAGCACAGGGCAAAATTGACCCTGCCGAGACCTACGAGATGCTTCACTTCATGGTAGAGGAGTCCGACTATTATTACGCACCACTCCTCCCCCGTTTCAGCACCGAACTCGAGCCCGTCACCGCGGCCACGGCCCGCGTCATGCAGGCCATCAGCGCCCTTATAGCACAGTTGCCCGCCAACAGCCCCACCCGCCAACTCCGCGAGGCGGAATACGACGAGCTGGTTAACCGATGCGGGTATTGGGTGCTGGCATTACAAAACCCTTAAGGCCTTTCGCCTTTTTTCCAAAAAAAGATTCATACACAGAATGTTTCATCATTCTGTTCTTTTTCATACCCAGCCTAACCAAGCATACTTTTTTCAACACACACATTTATTCCTTTCTATTTAATGCGTTGACGGAACTTGTAAACAAGTTAACAAGTTAACGGGTTAACAGGTAAGTTTGCCAAATTCTTTTAAGCTTATCAACTTGCCTACTTGTTAACCAGTCTACTTGTCTACTTGTTAACCAAGCATTCCGTCAATGGGTTATTAACAGGTCGTAGCACCCCCTGCCACGGCCTTCGGTTGGTTGTGTGTGTGCTTGTCTAATACAACTTCTATTATATGCAAAACTTTAAGGATATTCGCATCGCCGTGGCCGGCACAGGCTACGTGGGTCTGAGTATTGCCACCCTGCTGTCGCAGCACCATCACGTGACAGCCGTTGACGTGGTGCCTGAAAAGGTGGAAAAACTCAACCGCCACATCTCGCCCATACAGGACGACTACATCGAAAAGTATCTGGCTGAAAAGCCGCTCAACCTCACCGCCACCCTCGACGGCCGCGCAGCCTATGCCGACGCCGACTTTGTGGTGATAGCCGCCCCCACCAACTACGACCCTGTAAAGAACTACTTCGACACCAGCCATGTGGAGGAGGTTATCGACCTCGTGCTTGAGGTCAACCCCCAGGCCGTGATGGTGATAAAGAGCACCATACCCGTGGGCTACACCCGCAACCTCTACCTCAAGTATGCGCAGCGGGGCGTTAAGCAGTTCAACCTGCTCTTCTCGCCCGAATTTCTGCGCGAGAGCAAGGCCCTCTACGACAACCTCTACCCCAGCCGCATCATTGTGGGCTACCCCAAGATAATTGACACCCCCGAGTTTGAGGCCGAAAACCGCGCCATCGAGTCGGTGACCGATGTCGAGGCCATGCACCAGGCAGCCCGCACCTTTGCCGCCCTGTTGCAGGAGGGTGCCATAAAGGAGAACATCGACACCCTGTTTATGGGCATGAAGGAGGCCGAGGCAGTCAAGCTCTTTGCCAATACCTATCTGGCCCTGCGCGTGTCATACTTCAACGAGCTCGACACCTATGCCGAGATGAAGGGTCTCGACTCACGCGCCATCATCGAGGGCGTGGGGCTCGACCCCCGCATCGGCACGCATTACAACAATCCCTCGTTTGGCTACGGCGGTTACTGCCTGCCCAAGGACACCAAGCAGCTGCTTGCCAACTATCAGGACGTGCCCGAAAACCTCATCGAGGCCATTGTCGAGAGCAACCGCACCCGCAAGGACTACATAGCCGACGCCGTGCTGCACAAGGCCGGTTATTACACAGAGAATGGCCAGTGGGACGCAGCCAAGGAGCACGCTTGCACCATTGGCGTGTACCGCCTGACCATGAAGTCGAACTCCGACAACTTCCGCCAGTCGGCCATACAGGGCATCATGAAACGTATCAAGGCCAAGGGTGCCGAGGTTATCATCTACGAGCCTACGCTCAACGATGGCACCACCTTCTTTGGTTCACGTGTGGTCAACGACCTGGCAGCCTTCAAGGCGCAGAGCCACGCCATCATAGCCAACCGCTACGACAGTTGTCTCGACGATGTTGAAGACAAGGTGTACACACGCGACATTTTCAGAAGAGACTAAGCCCTATGGTAAAATATAACATAGCCCTCGAGGGCAAAACCGTGCTCGTAACGGGTGCAGCAGGCTTTATTGGCAGCAATTTGGTGAAGCGCCTGTTTCACGATGTGCAACGCATCAAGGTGATTGGCATTGACAGCATAACAGATTACTATGATGTGCGCATCAAGCATGAGCGACTGAAAGAGATTGAGGCGCTTAACCGCGACTGGACCTTTGTGCACGCCTCGATAGCCGACAAAAAGGCTGTAGAAAAGGTGTTTGCCGAGCATCACATCTCGGTGGTGGTAAACCTTGCCGCACAGGCTGGCGTACGCTACAGCATCACCAACCCCGATGCCTACATCGAAAGCAATCTTATCGGTTTTTACAACATACTCGAAGCCTGCCGCCACAACGAGGTGGAACACCTTGTTTATGCCTCATCATCATCGGTGTATGGCAGCAACAAAAAGGTGCCTTACTCCACCGACGACAAGGTGGACAACCCAGTAAGCCTGTATGCAGCCACCAAAAAGAGCAACGAGCTGATGGCGCATGCCTACAGCAAACTTTACAACATTCCGTCCACGGGCTTGCGTTTCTTTACCGTCTATGGCCCTGCAGGCCGTCCCGACATGGCATACTTTGGTTTTACCAACAAACTGGTAAAAGGCGAGACCATTAAAATATTCAACTACGGCCACTGCAAGCGCGACTTTACCTATGTAGATGACATTGTGGAGGGTGTGGTGCGCATCATGCAGCACGCGCCTGAGCGCCGCACTGGCGATGACGGTCTGCCCGTACCCCCATACAAGGTGTACAACATTGGCAACAATCACCCCGAAAACCTGCTCGACTTTGTCACCATACTTCAAGAGGAACTTGTAGGCGCAGGAGTTCTCCCCAACGATTACGATTTTGAAGCTCACAAGGAGCTCGTGCCCATGCAGCCTGGCGATGTGCCCGTAACCTACGCCGACACTACTCCCTTGGAACAGGACTTCGGCTTCAAGCCCTCCACGAGCCTTAGAGAGGGATTAAGACGGTTTGCAGTGTGGTATGCGGGGTATTATGGAAATACAGAAGCAATATAGATGGCGAACAATATTCATTCCCACCGTATATACTGGCTTGATTATGCCAAAGTGTTGGGCATTTTTCTTGTAATATATGGACATGGCGGACTATGTGGTGACCAATTGACGCCTTACATATTTTCATTTCATATGCCAATGTTTTTTATTGTGTCGGGGATGCTGTATAAACCTGCTCCGCTGCGCGACACTATAATAAAGAATTGGAAATGTTTGATGCTGCCTTATTTCCTGTTAAATTTTCTGTGTTACTTGCCACAACTAACGTTCTCAGCCCTCAAAGGGAGTTTGAGCATAAACAGTGTCGCAAGCAATTGGGGGGCAGTATTATTGGGACTTGGCTATGAAAGCAACGGACTCGTTCCAATATCAACTCCATGCTGGTTCATATATGCGCTGTTTTTAGCTAAACTAATTTTGGCAATGTTCCACAGGGCGAACCAGACTGTTGCCATGATGGCATTGTCTATGTGTGCCATTCTTGCAACTATATTATTGCAAACGTGCAATATTGATTTATTGATACCATTTGATTCTACTTTATTGGCCATACCATTTATCAGCGTAGGGTATATACTAAAAGACAAAATTATAGTCTATGTGCAAAAGATAGATGTCGTTTCAATAGCACTATTTTTCCTTATCACAGCACTTTGTGTATATATGGTCAAGGCAAATGGTCGGGTGGATATGAACACCTGTTTGGTTGGAAAAAGTTTGTTGATGTTCTATGCCACAGGTATATTGGCAAGCGCCGCATTTCTGAAACTTTGTTATGCAATCTATGCACTATTTGCAAATAGCAAAGTTGTAATGGGGGGGGTAATTTTATTGTCTCAAAGTACACTGCTTTATATAGCGTTCAATCTGACAGCCATATCATATACAAAAATATTATTTGAACGCTTATTACATGTTTCGACAGATGGCGGATATATGGGATTGATTGCAGCCATATTAGTATTTCTTGAACATATGCCATTATGCATATTGGCAATAAAAAAGTTCCCCATTTTAATAGGGAAAAGAAGGTAATTTCTTAGTAAGCAGTCAAATTAGGGCTTACCTCTGAAGTTTATATCTTTGCGCTGAACAA
>ERZ1026776.421-NODE-421-length-29579-cov-20.270763_pt1 | contig 29579 bp, 22 predicted proteins | sample MGYA00380125_ERZ1026776 | MGnify/ENA primary metagenome ERZ1026776 (study PRJEB33269, sample SAMEA4719761) | human gut metagenome | biome: human-associated habitat; feature: organic feature; material: feces | place: Cameroon | collected 2013-10 ...
TGTTTGAGGTAACTGTGCCGGAGAAAAGCACCGCCTTCTGCGATACATAACCAATTCGGTTGTGAAGCTCTTTCTGCGTATAGTTACGTACATTCTCACCATCTACCAGTACTTGCCCTTGTGTTGCATCGTAAAAACGAGGAATCAGATTGATCAATGTTGTCTTTCCACATCCGGTGGCTCCGATAATTGCTACGGTTTCACCTTTTTCGGCTGCAAAGCTGATATTGTTCAGGGTATCGGCAGAGGCATCGGGATAACGAAAGCTTACATTTCTAAATTCAATACAACCCTGTTTTGCAGCGGACGGATGCCCCACTCCCACTCCATCTTGGATACGGCTTCCTGTTTCCAAAACTTCACAGATTCGACGCGCGGATACCTGTGCACGTGGCAGCATAATAAAAATCATGTTCAACATCATAAATGCCTGGATAACCTGAATGGCATAATTGGAAAACACCACCATATCGGAAAATATCCCGAGTTTTGCTGTAGCTCCTGCGGCTTCAATGATATAAGCACCAAACCAATAAACGACCAGTGTCAAACCGGAACTGATTAAGGTCATTGTCGGAGACATCAACGCCATAACGCGGTTAGCGGTCATGTTTGTTTCCGTAACCTCGTCATTTGCCTTTGCAAATTTGTTTTCCTGATATTGTTCTGCATTATAGGCCCGAACCACACGGATACCTGTAAGGTGTTCGCGGGTGATACGGTTCAGATTGTCGGTAAGTCCCTGAATTTTCTTAAAACGCGGAAGAGCAAATATTATAATAATTGCCAGAACAATCATCAGGATAAAAACAGATACAGCAGTTGTAGCAGTCCATTGCCAGTAGTCTTTCCCCGCAATTTTCAGAACAGCCCATACTGCCATGATCGGAGCCTTAACAGCCATCTGAAGGCCCATTGCAATGATATTCTGAATCTGCGTAATATCATTGGTACTGCGGCTGATCAGGCTGGCAGTGGAAAAACGGTCAATTTCTTCCAGCGAAAAATCCATTGTTTTATCGAATACTTTTCCCCGAAGTGTCTGTGCAAGTCCCGCCGCTGTTTTCGCAGCAAAGTAACCTACGATGATCGAGAATATCATGCTGCCAAAGGCACACAACAGCATATAAACACCCTGGATCAGAATATCGTGCATAGAGCTGCCTTCGGTTTGTACCAGCGTTGTAATTGCCGACATATAATCCGGCATTTTTAAGTCAAGCCAAACCTGCCCTACAATAAACAGAATGCATATTCCAATCCATACCCATTGACGCCTGGTCAAGTATTTCATAATTTTTGTCATATCTCATACTCCTTTTATAAAAGTGCAATTTCAAAAGCATACTATTGATTTAGTTTTGTGAATACCCACCGCAAGGTGGGCACACATCAATAAATCAGTAATCTTTATGAAAATGAATCACGTACTTTTTGTAACAGACTGATTAGAATAGCTTGTTCCGTATCTGTCAGCGCAGCGGTCAAATCCATTTCAGCCTTTTGTGCATTCGTCTCAGCCTTACGACAGCAAGCCAAACCTTTTGGCGTAATCCGAACCATCTTAATGCGCTTATCCTCAGAACTTGTAAAGCCTTCGATAAATCCTTTCTGTTCTAAGCGCCGGACAATACCGGCTGCGGTGGATTGTGCAACATGAAGCAGTTGTTCTAACCGTTTTAATTCCAACTGTTTATCGATTGCTTTATCTAATTCGATCAAGACGCTGATCTGTGACATTGTCAAGTCATCTTGTCGCAGTGCATTATTGGCATTCTTCTCCAGCTCGGTATGTATTTGCTTAATCAACACAGCACACTGTTCTTTTTTCATCATTTGTTACCCTCCTTCGCAGATAACAATAGCATGCTTTTGTTTCATTGTCAATAGCATGCTTTTGTTTTTTATAAATATGGTATACTAGATTACCTGTGCATACATATTTAGTATGGAAAAAAACTGTGTTTCGATAATATCGTTCGTTTTACTGCAAAGTCCTAACTTTTCCCTTTGCAAGATTCTTGATCTCTCTTACTTCCAGTTCATTCAATTTTTAGCCGTTGTTTCGTTGACTTTAAGTTTTTACTTATACTTCTCCAGATAGAAAGAATACAGGATTCGTTCCTTCACGGGCATCTGCATCAGCTTCGTCAGCGCTTCCTCATAGTACTGAATCTGGACGCTATAACGGTTCCAGAGGGCTTCCAGGGAGTCGATCACATCGGTCTTGTAGTCCAGCAGAACAATCTCACCATTTTCTATGAAAAAGACGTCAATAATACCCTGAATGAGCACCTTTTCTCCCTCGGGCAAGTCCGGATCCAGGCGTTTCGCATCGATGCCCAGCACGAAGGGCTGCTCTCTGTACAAAAGCCCCTGCTCCTGCGCACGCCACATGCGATATGCCAGCTCCTGTTCCAGGAAATTGAGGATCTTCGGCAGACTGACTGCTTTGGCATATTCCTCCGTCAGGCGTAAAGATACCGTTTCCCGCTGTAAGAATTCTTCCAACCGCTTCTTAAGTCTCTCCGCGTCCAGTCTCTTACGGTATGTCTCATAATCTCCGGGGCATTTTTCAAACAGTCCCGATTCGACAAATACATACGTAAAATCCAACAGCTCCATGACACGGTGGAAAGCACTTCCCCGGACAGCTCCACTGACCTTTTCCTGCTCTCTGCGGAATGCCGGGATGTATGGTACCACCTCTTTTTCCTCAAAGGTATGGAAGGCTGCTTCGTCCTTCTCCGCCATGGCTGCGATTTTTAACTCTGATACTGTGGTCTTGGTATACAACTTCTGTAACCCGGCATGGGGATATTGATAAGCAAAACGCTCCCGCAGACGCATAAGCTTCCGCTCATTTTCTTCCGGGTCCCCGGGTAAAAGTACCTCCCCGTCCACTACCCGCTGCAGTTCCTCCTTGCGGTCGCCCATGCGCAGTTGCTCTCTGATCTCCTCTGCCGCCAGGTCCTCCGTTCTCAGTGTCTTCACCGCAATTCCCGTCTTCGGCAGAATCGGCAGCAGGAAATCCATATAGCTTCCCGCCTCACAGAAATCCAGATAAGTTAACCTCTCCTGTCCGGTCATCTGCGCCAGCTCCCACTTTTCGTCGGCTTTGTCCATCACAGAAGTTAAGATCAGTTTTTCTCTGGCACGGGTCAGTGCCACGTAGAGGACACGCAGTTCCTCCGCCAGGCTGTCCTCCTTCATTTTTGCAGACAGCAACGCCCGTCTCAGTGTCTTATTTTTGATCCGGCGTCCGGGATTCACATAATCCACCGCAACACCCAGATCCATGTCCACGATCAGGGACTGGTTCGCATCCTGCATATTAAAGCGCTTGGATAGTCCGGAGACAAATACCACCGGGAATTCCAGTCCCTTACTTTTGTGGATGCTCATGATTCTGACCACATCTGCATTTTCGTCCAGGGTATCCGCCTCGCCGTAATCCACATCGTATTTCTCCAGCTGTTCCATATAACGGATAAAATGAAACAATCCGAAATAACTGGTCTTCTCGAAAGCGGATGCCTTCGTAAGCAGCATCTCCACATTCGCGCGGCGCTTGCTGCCGGCAGGAAGTGCCGTCACATAATTCAGATAATCATAATCGTCCAGGATCTGCTGCAGCAGATCGCGGATCGAGGTGTAGGGAGTGAGGTCGCGGTAGTGACCGATACGCTGTAAGAAGGTATCTGCCTTTTGTGAAAGCTCTGCTTCTTCCCCGGCGCTTTCGCCCGCTGATATCTCTTCTCCCTCTTCCACCGTCCGTCCGCTCTGTGCCACTTCCTTCAGTGCTTCATACAATGTCATCCGTTTTCTGGAATGCCCTTCCCCGCCACTGCGGATCTGCGCGATCTCCTCCTGGGTGAATCCACCGAAGACGGACTGCATCACGCCAAACAGCGGGATATCCTGTCTCGGATTATCCAACACTCTTAAAAACTGCAACAATTCCTGCACCTCCAACGCCCCGAAATATCCGGTTTTGGAAGTGATGTAGACAGGGATTCCCTGCTGTTCCAGTATCTTTTTGAATTCTTCGTCCCAGCCGCTGGTGGTGCGAAGCAGGATGACCATATCCGAATACCGCACCGGGCGAAGTTCTCCCGTGGACTTCTCCATGACCTTCAGGCTGCCCTTCAACTGCTTTATTCGGGCGGCAATGGCGAGCGCTTCCAGCTGTCGTACATTGTCGTAATCCACAAGGACTCCCGCACCCTTGGCATGCTGCTCTCCGATGCCGCTCTCTTCGCGCTCTCCCTTTTCCGGTTTGCGGATCAGCAAAGCTTCACTGCCGTACGCAGGATCCTCCGCCGCAGGATAGGTTGCCCCCGGATACAGTGCCGCCTTGTCGTCGTAGGCGATACCGCCGATCTCCCTGCTCATAATACGGGAAAATACACCATTCACCGCATCCACCACCTGTATGCGGCTTCGGAAGTTCTTCGCCAGGTCGATCCGGCACAGATCCCCGGTCTCCTGATAAGTGTCGTATTTTTCCAGGAACAGCTCCGGTCTCGCCAGACGGAATTTGTAGATGCTCTGCTTCACATCGCCTACCATGAAGCGGTTGTAATGCCCCTCCGCTTCCCCGGAGATGGCACTTAACAGATACTCCTGCACCAGGTTGCTGTCCTGATACTCGTCAATAAGGATCTCCTGAAAATACTGGCGGTACTCCATCGCAACGTCACTTGGCACAATACGATATTTTGTTTCGGCGCGATCCGTTCCTGCGTCGCCTGTTTCTTCCACTTTTTCCCGCTTTAACAGGATCTGCAGGGCATAATGCTCCATGTCGGAGAAGTCGATCAGATGTCTCTCCTGCTTGGCAGCGAGAAGCCTTCTGTCGAATTCCAGTACCAGGTCAAGCAGCATCCGAAGCGGCTCCCTGCAGGCTTTTCCCTGCTCTACTGCCAGTTCTAACGGGGTCTTAAAATAGCTCTCTGACAGATCACTTAAAGTATCCTTCACGCTGTTTCGGATTGCCTTTGCAAGTTCCCGTTTGGCGGGATCCACACTGTCATCCTTTTTAGAAGGGAGCCGCGCGAAAGTCACAGCGGGAATCTTAGCCGCCTGTTCCTCCAGGTTCTTGCAGTCTGTAAGTCTCTCCAGCTGTTCGATCTCTACATCGGTCAGTTCTCCGTACATATACGGACCGTCCGGCAGTTCACACAGCCGCTTTACTTCCCGCAGTTTTTCCAGGCATCCCTCCACCGTACGGTTCACCCGTTCCGTCAGATATTGTCCGTAATTGCTGCGGACCAGTGCTTCCATATCTCCTGCGGCATAGTCATTTTTGCGCTCCTCCAGCCATTCCTCCGGCCATGGAAAGCTTCCCGCATAGCGGGACAGATTCAGGATATGCTGCTCCAGCACGCTCTCCCTGCCTCCCGGGCAGAAATACTCCACGCAGGCGTGGAACTGCTCTAGGGCTTCCGGAACAAAATTCCCCGCATAGGCATCCTCTAACAGTTGTGCCAGCACATCCTGCTGCAGCAGCTTGATCTCGCCCTCGTCCGCCACGCGGAAATCCGGATCCAGCCCGATCTCATTAAAATGGTTCCGGATCAGGAACAGGCTGAAGCTGTCGATAGTAGTGATCTGCGCATTATGCAGAAGGGCAGACTGCTTCTGGATATGCTCGTTGCCGGGATCCGCCTCCAGTCTGGCGGCGATCCCGGCTGCGATACGTTCCCGCATCTCCGCGGCTGCCGCATTGGTAAAGGTCACGATCAGCAGCCTGTCGATATCCGCCGGATGTTCTCCTTCGCAGACCATGCGGATGATCCGTTCCACCAGTACCGCCGTCTTACCGCTGCCCGCGGCCGCCGATACCAGAATGTTGCTGTTATGCAGTTCAATCACCTTTTGCTGTTCGGGGGTGAATTTCATTCCCATACGCTACCTCTGTTCCTGTTTCTTTTATCCTATCTTTATCCTATCTTTATCCTGTCTCTATCCTGCCACCCTGTTTCTGCGTGCGGCAGGCGCTTTTCTTCGTGCTTTCTGACGGGAATGCACTCCCACCGGGCACCTTTCGCCCTACGCTTCCACCGTCTCCTGCATCCGCTGCATCAGCGTCTGCTTATCCAGATCCTCCAGTTGTCTCTTCTCATACCCCGGGATACTGCCGTCGAAGCCACAGACCTTTTTATAGGCACAGTACGTGCAGGCTTCCTCGTTCCCTTTCTCGTAAGGGTTTGCCGCTATTTTGCCGTCCAGAATCTCTCTGCCGATATCCCGGATCTTCGCATCCACGTAAGCAGATACCAACTGCATCTCCTCCCGGCTTAAGATTCCGGACCTGGCACTGAAGCTTCCGTCCTTTTTCTTTTCCACCGGGATGACCACCGATTTGTCCTGCAGATACCGGTCCAGCCGCTCCACAACCTCGGGATCACTGTTTACCACACCGTTCATCCGAAGCTTCGCAAGGATCTGCTCATTGATCTGCTCGTCCGACAGTTCCACCGGTGTCTCTATGGTAGGATCATCGATGTGATAGTATAAAAGCGCTGCTGGCACGATCTCCTTGTCCGGATGCTTTCTGCCTTCCAGCTCCATTGCCGCATTCATATAGACTACAAGCTGTAACTGCAGTCCGTAATACAATGCCGCCAGGTCGAATTTCTTATTGCCGGACTTGTAATCGATGACCTTGACATAGACATGCTCCGCATCCTCCGACACATCAATGCGGTCGATCCGTCCCTGCAGGTGCATCTTCTCTTCTTCGGACAGATCCACATGAATGCTGTCCAGATTCTCCGCGAACCGGAAGGACAGCTCATAGTCATCCGGCTGAAAGCTTCCCTGCTTCAGATGCTGCTGTAAGGTCAGCACCGTCCGGGTCAGTATCCTGCTCATACGTGTAATGGCATATTCATTCCGCGCAGAGCTGTATAACACGGTCTCTCCGTAAGTTGCTGCGTAGGCTTCCACCGATTTTTTGACCGTTTTTAATGCAAAATCTTCGGAAAAATTCCACCATGTCAGGTTGGATTCTGCAAGTTTTCCTGCAAAATTTTCTAATACCGCATGGTAAATATTACCCATATCCGACACTTCAAAGCCGAATTCTTCCCGCTCCCGCAGGGACAGACCGTATTGCAGAAAATGTCTGCAGGCACAGGCAGCGTAAGTCTCTAAGCGGCTCACACTGTTCTCCAGCTGTCTGCCGTACAGTGCTCTCGCCACGATTCTTGACAGACCGCTCTCCTTATATCTTCTAAATGCTGCTGCCGTCAGACGATCTCTGCCCTCCGGATCCGCTTCATAGGCACGGTACATGAGATAGAAATCCTGCCGTTCCTCTTCCCGCAGCGTTCCGTCCGCATATTCCCGCAGTTCCTCCGCCAGATATCTGGCTCCTTCCTGTCTGCCCTCGATCTGCTCTAAGCGGCTGCGGTTCTGGGGATATTCCACCGCAAGCTGCGGGAAAAGCTTCCGTACCGTATCGATCAGGTAGGACGGACGGATTCCCTTTCCATCACTGTTTACCTTGGCATAAGACAGATACAGCCGTTGTGAGGGTTTCGTCATATTCAGATACAGATACAGTCTCTGAATGTACATCTGTTGTCTGGGACTCGGTGCCATTTCTGTTCCGGATTCGATTAAAAATTCTCTGTCCATATCGGAGATAATGCCGCCCTTGGAGGCATTTTTCGGAATGTTTCCGTCATTTACCCCCAGGAAAAACAGTACTTTAACCTGCTTTAAGCGGGTCCGCTCCATATCGCCCACCACGATACGATCCACATTCTGCGGGATCGTACCTACCGTGATCTCGCCGAATCCGGCATCCAGGATATCTGCAAATTCCTGTCTGGAGATTTCTTCCTCTCCCAACAGCCCATAGATCTGATCCAGCAGATCCATGACCAGACGGTAGATCTGTGCATATTCCCTGGCTTTTGCAAGGTCGCCCTCCTGCTCGAACTGCTGCTGATAATTCAAAAGCTTTTGCTGTACCTGATTCTGCTCTAAAAAATCATACAAGTGATCCACATACTCGCCGGCCTTCGCCCGGGGAGCCATATGCAGGATCTCCACGCTATCCGCAAACTGCTGCCTGATACGGTTCAGACGCTCCAGTGTCTCTTCCGCCCGCTCTGTGTCTTCCTGCCCGCTACCCTGCTGCATTTCTTCCGTCCTGCGGGTAAACAGTCTGCTGTAAGTACGATGCCCTCTCGCCCCGGTGCGGATCACATAATTTTCCAGCTCATCGATCTCCTCTCTGGAAATGTCCACCATACCGCTTCGCAGAAAATGAAATACGGTATCATACGAAAAATCCTTGATATATAACTGCAAGGCGCTTTTAATGTATTCGATCATGGGATTTAAAACGATCCCTCTGGTCCGGTCTATAAAGCAGGGAATCTCCAGCTGCCCGAATTCCGTCTCCACGTAGGATGCATACCCCTCCAGGTCACCGATGACCACGGCAATATCCCGATAGTGAAATCCCTGCTCTCTGATCAGATGGCGGATATACAACGCCGTCTGATGCACTTCCTCTCTGGGAGAGATTGCCTCATACATATGGATCTCCTGCTGTTTCTCCATATAAGGCTCATACTGATAGCGGAACAGATTCTGTTCCAGATAATATAACGCCGGTGCCTCGGTGAAGCGGTTAGAACCGCCCTTTACAAATACATCTTCCCCGCGTGTCACCTCTGCCTCCGCCGCTAGCTTCACCAGATCCGCCACGGTCTTTTTACTTAGGTGAAACAGCTTCTGCTCACCATCCATCTGATAAGGGTCTTCTTTGGCACCGATGGTCACAGTGACAATGGTCTCTTCGCACACCCGCATCAGTTCCTGGATCAGGCGGTTCTGTATGGGGGTGAATCCCGTGAATCCGTCAAATACCACCACACTGCCCTGTAGGATCTTCGACTTTACCAGGGATCTGCGCAGCACATCCAGTGTCTCCTCTGTGGTGATGAAATGATCCCTGATATAATTCTGAAATCCACGGTACAAAGTCTTTAAATCTCTGAGTTTCATTGCCAGTGCGCCCCTTTTTTCGGCGCTGGCGATCAGTTTATCCATATCCTGTGTGCTGATTCCGTACTGCATAAACTCAGAGATGGCACTTTTTACCTCATGGATATAGCCCTGCTTATGCAACAGGCTTCCCATGGCAGGCAGCTGCTCCTTCAGATCTGCCGCGATCTTCTGCAGCACCAGACTTTTGCCCGTGTCATCCAGTACGGGCATTTCCTTCGTTCCTACTTCCTCCAGGATACGATGGCTGAGTCGTCCGAAGCTTAAGACATCGATATTCAGGATACCGCCACGGTCACTGCGCATGACCAGATCCTTCTGGGTCTGCATGGTGAACTGATCCGGCACGATGATCAGGAAATTCCTCCCCGGCTCCTGCGCCGCCCGCTGCATGATCTCTTCATAGATTCTGTGACTCTTGCCAGACCCGGAAGGTCCGAAATAGAAACGTAAGCTCATAGGTCTCCTTTTGCAGTCTTCTGCCTATTGTAAATCAAGCTCCACAGGGCAATGGTCCGATCCTGTGATCTCCGTGTGGATCTTCACATCCGCCAGTCTGTCCTGCAGGCACTGCGATACCACGAAATAGTCAATTCTCCATCCGGCATTTTTCGCTCTCGCCTGGAATCTGTATGACCACCATGAGTAGATCCCGGTCTGGTCCGGATAAAAATAGCGGAAGGTATCGATAAATCCGTTTTCCAGTACTTTGGAGAAGCAGGCGCGCTCCTCGTCGCTGAATCCCGCATTGCCGCGGTTCGTCTTCGGATTCTTCAGGTCGATCTCCTGATGCGCAACATTCAGGTCTCCGGCATAGATCACCGGCTTCTTCTCTTCCAGCTTCTTCAGATACGCCAGGAAATCCTCCTCCCACCGCATCCGGTAATCCAGGCGCTTTAATTCCTGCTGGGCATTCGGTACATAGACTGTCACGAAATAGAATTCCGGATACTCTGCGGTGATCACTCTGCCCTCATGATCATGTTCTTCCACACCGATGCCGTAAGTCACCTGAAGCGGTTCTTCTTTTGTGAAAATCGCCGTACCGGAATAACCTTTTTTCTCCGCATAATTCCAGTACTGGTGATATCCGGGCAGATCCAAGTCGATCTGTCCCTCCTGTAATTTTGTCTCCTGCAGGCAGAAAATATCTGCGTCTATCTCTTTAAAAAAATCTAAGAAGCCTTTCTGCATGCAGGCTCTCAAGCCGTTTACATTCCACGATATAAATTTCATGTTGTTCCCTTTCCTGTCAGTCCTATCTGCTATTATCTACTTTTCTTGTCCCATTTTCCGGACCTAATTCTAATCTTCCACCAGATTATAATACATCACATGGATGTCCTCATAGATGCCGTCCTTATTCAGGAATCCGCCGGGTATGATACCCAGATCCACGAAACCAAGTCTCTGGTACAGATGAAAGGCGTGGATATTGGAAACCACCACCGCATTGAACTGCAATATGCGATAACCGTTTTCCTTCGCCTGTGCCAGGCAATCCTTCACCAACAGTTCTCCGATATGTTCTCCTCTGCACTGCCTGTCCACGGCATAACTGGCGTTGGCGATATGTCCCACTCTGCCGATATTGTTGGGATGCAGAATATATAATCCTTTCACATTGCCCTGCTCATCCTCCGCCACGGCACTTACGGTCTGTGTGGCGAAAAAGTCTGCGGTCTGCGCCTCTGTGAGTCCTTCCTCCTGGGGAAATGCCACACCGTCCTCTACCACCTGGTTCCAGATCTCTGCCATTCTTGCGATGTCTTTTGCTTCAAATTTTCTGATGGTGATCAATTTCTCTGCCTCTTTCTTATTTTATCTACTCTATCTGCTATACCTGTCCGCCATGCTTTTCCAGCCATTCCCGCTCCTTGCGGGCAGCCTCCTGGGACGCTTCGTACCCTTTTAGAATATCTGTAAGTCTCTGCACATCTGTGATTGCGCTTGCTTTATTTTCCGGGTGATCCATCCAGGGATGTCTGTATTTTGCAGGATATATGTTTTCTATGGTATTCTCTCCAATTATGTACCATTTTTTCTGATAACAGATTGTGTTGTCCTTCGGGTTTAAGAAAGCGAACAGCTGTGCCAGCGGATAGCTCTCCGCATCCGTCTCCATCTTCCGATTCTTCGGATTATCTTCTCTGCCGGTCTGAGTCTTACGAATCTTCACGTTCGTTCCTTCCGGTTCTATGATCAGCATCATAGGTTCTGCCGGTTTCTTCCACAATTTATCCAGTATAAAATTTAACGGTCCCAGCAGCAGGATCGTCATAAGGACCGCCAGCACTCCCGTCAGTTCCGGGATCCAGTCGCCCAGTACCAGCATCTGGAACAGCACATGATCACTGTCCCGCACGCCCCAGACTTTCATTACGACAAATGCCGCCGTCACCACATAGATCAAGACCGTTGCTATGGCAAACGGCATCAGTACTTTTTCTTTTTTTATGCCCCAGGCGGCGTAAGTGTTCCGCTCTTCCTCCGTAAAAAGGACGGGCAATTCGTAGCGTTCCGTCATGCTCTTATTCTCCCTCTTAATTATTCTCCGAGAATGATGCGAATCAGCTGCTTGTCTAACATCAGTGTCCGGTTCCAGGGATTCAGGATCACACCTTCAATGCCCTCTGCGGTCAGCGTCATGCGAAACAGCTGCTCGATATCCGTGAGGAATGTAGACATCACACTGCCGCTTCCTTTTAATTCTTCTTCGAAGCCGGTAAATGCCGACCACCATTTGTTCCCGTCGGAAGTCTGCACCGCCTGTAAGCGCATAGCGGTTCCGGCAGCCTGTGTCACCGCTTCCTTCACATCTGCGGAAGGCGGTTCCACCGCCACGATGAACTGCCCCTGCTCCCGCATCCGTCTGCGTACCACCGTCAGGGCGTGTGCCAGAAGCTCTTCCGTGGGCTCCTGCTGTAATGCCAGAATTGCCTCTTCTATTTTTTCGTTTCCCTGTAAACCTTTATCCTTCTTCTCATCCATAATCGCTGATCGTATCCTTTTTTATTTGTCATTATCAGGCAGCTTTACTACATATTCCGGCTCCCCGTAACTCCGGGATATCAGGGTGCTGTCTCATGCTCCGTGTTCCATACGCAATTTAATCGGTACTCACTGCGTGTGGCGCAACGCACATCTATGCCTATCATACCATAAATGCTTACGCAATTCCACTTACGTTTCCCTCCGCACATTTTCTCTTCGCACATTTTCTCTTCGCACATTTTCCCTCCGCGCATTTTCCCTCCGCGCATTTTCCCTCCGCGCATTTTCCCGCCGCGCGCTGTCTTTTCCTTGACAGTGACTATATTCATTGCTAACATGAGTCTGAGCGTTTTCGCTTAGAAATGAGGACAATTATGAATACTTTTGACCCGAAGCACATTTACAGCGATGCTGCTAAACTGGCACGTCTGAAAAATAAAAAGCTTTTCCTGTTCGACATTGACGGAACGATCGCCGTGGGCGATACCCTGTACGAAGGCAGTGCGGATCTGATCCGCTATATCAATGACATCGGCGGCAGGGCTTATTACATTACCAACAATTCCACGAAAAGCGGGCTGGACTATGTGAAGAAATTCCACGATGCATTTCACTTAGACAGCACGGAGGATCAGTTCATCACTTCCGGCTATATGACACTGCGCTTTCTGAAGGAAAAATATGCAGAGAAAAAAATCTTCGTACTGGGAACTGCTTCCTTCGTAGCCGAACTGCGAAAAAATGGGCTTCATGTCACCGAGGTCTGCGAAGAGAATATCGACTGCGTGGTGGTTGCCTACGACAGTGAATTAAATTACGGCAAGCTTACGGAAGTCTGCAAAGTTTTATTCACCCAGGACGTTCCCTTCTACGGTACCAATCCGGATCTGCGCTGCCCCATCGACTTTGGCTTTATCCCCGATTGCGGTGCGATCTGTGATATGATCACCGCTACCACCGATAAGCAGCCCATTTACTTAGGCAAACCCAGCAAAGAAGTCGTAAACTTATGCCTGAAGGTATCCGGTTTTACACCTGATGAGACACTGGTAGTCGGTGACCGCCTGTACACTGATATTGCCTGCGGTATCAACGGCGGCGTAGACACCTGTGTCCTTTTCACCGGCGAAGCACAAAAAAAGGATATTCTGACTCCCGAGGGGGAGCCGAATACCCAGTATCTTCCGGACTATGCTTTTGAAAATGTGCAGGAACTGTTAGATGCCTGCAGAGAATAAATTGAGAGTTAATTAAGAAATGCTATCGAATCCCCGTAGCCCGCATTGGGGCTACTGTTTTCCTCTAAAACAGCCTTAAACTAATGAAAATGGTGGAAATTGAATAGAAAAAAGTGCTATAAAAGAAGCAATTCCTCTGTTTTAGATCTTTTCTGCAATTATGGAGGAATTTATTTACTCCCACAACAATAATTCCACTATTTTCTGTTATTCGATGGATTTTAACGGAATCAGTAAACAGAACGCCCACCGTGGACGGAATGTCATGCCGCGATGTCTGTCGGAGGGTGTTGATATTTTCTTGAAAAGTGTTGAAAGACAGGGGGAAAGCGGACACGATGTCCGCGTCAGCCGATCCGCGCCATGGATGGCGCGTGTAGGCGACCCCGTCATGATGAGAACCACTGTATCACTTTTCATTAGAAAATTCACACCCGGAGACGCGACATCAAGGCGTGATGTTCCGTTCGCCGTGGGCGTTCGTGGATTTGCTTAACTAACTCTCAATTTATTCTCTAATGGATTTCTTCACGACACCGATTCCCAGCGGATAAGGTCCGGTGTGTACGCCGATGGTGGCACCGATCTGGAAGATGGGAATGGTGTCGATGTCGTATCCCTTCTCCTTCAGTCTGCTTACCAGTCTGTCCCGGAACTCCACGGCTTCTTCCTTATCATAGCCGTATCCTATACAGATACTGTAATCTGCAATATCTGCCTTCTCCTCTGCCAGATATGCCAGCAGCAGGTCGATGGTCTTGTCCACGGTCTTGCGGCGGCTTCTGCCAATACCGGAAGGAAAGATCTCGCCTTCTTTTAACGTGATGATGGGCTTGATGCCAAGCAGGCTTCCTGCTACACTTGCTACTTTGCCGATGCGTCCACCATGCTTTAAGTATTCCATATTTCCGACCGTGAAAAAGATTCTTCCAGAGCTCTTGATCTCATTCAGGCAATCAATGCTCTCCTGATATCCTGCGCCCGCATCTCTGAGTCTTACTGCTTCCAGTACATAGATTCCCTGAAGAACAGTGTTCACGCAAGAATCGCAGACATAGATCTGTGCTTCGGGATATTCCTCTTCCAGAATCGCCTTGGCATTTAATGCTGACTGCATGGAGCCGCTGAATTTGGTCGTAATGCAGATACAGATAATGGGGGTTCCCGCTTTGACATAAGGCAGAAATGCATCCAGGTAATCCTGTACGGACGGCATAGAGGACTTGGGATATACATCCGGATGATCCACCATTTCCTGATAGAATTCACGTACACCGATCTCTACTATTTCCTTCTGATATTTTCCCTCTTCAAAAGATACATAGAAGGGAACTACTGTAATATTTTTCTCTTTGGTAAGTTCCACGGGAAGATCGCAGGAACCGTCTGATATAATATGAAATGCTTCGCTCATTCTCGCATACACCTTTCTATTTGTTTGCAGAGTTTAGCTTACCACGTTATAGAGTAAAAAGCAATGAGTTTTTGGCATCGTGTTTCATTTCATGGTATTTTAAGTCTTTTTATGTAGTTTTTATAACTACATAAAAATTTGAATAGTTTTACGCGATATTTGTCGATAAAAGACCTTCAACTAGCGTCTTTCTGAGGTTGACATTCTGCTGTTCTACCGATATACTAAAGTTGTTAACCACCCATTTTTCTGGTTAACATTGCCTGTCAGAAGAATGCCCCCTTCATTCTCTGACAGTAACAGCACCCCGGCAGGTAATCCTGTCGGGGTGCTTTGTTTTGTATCATATTTATATCGTTTATATCGAGTAATCCAGATTCTCCAGGCGCTTGTTGCGTCGTTCCACCAGATCTGCGATCGTCACGCCATCCACTACTTTATTCACCGCATCATACAGCTCCTGCCATACCTCCAGGGTCTCACAGGTATCGCAGCGTTCACAGATGTCCGCGCCGTCTTCCAGACAGGCCACCGGTGCAAGGGATCCTTCTGTCAGCCGCAGGATCATTCCCACCGTATAATCTGCCGGGTCTTTGGCGATGCGGTAACCGCCCTGTGCGCCACGGACGCTCTTCACATATCCTGCCTTATTCAGCACAGCAATGATCTGCTCCAGATACTTCTCGGAAATCCCCTGTCTGGCAGCGATTTCTTTTACCTTGATACACTCTCCGTTGTTGTTCAATGCCAGATCCAGCATGACACGTACTGCATATCTTCCTTTGGTTGAAATTTTCATCCTATCCTCATTTCCGAGCATCCTCCTGCTCTGTTTTGCTTTTCATATCAGCCTGCTTATGCCAAAGCGGTTCATAACTGCTCCGTTTTTTCTACGGTTTCCACAGATTCTACCTTATGATTTCTTTATTTTTCTTTTCCCATAGTTCATATAGGATTTGTGGAAACAGCAGAAAAATCTGGAGAGCACCCATTCGGATTCTGTTCGGAGAAATCTCCTCCTATCCCACGGAATGCTCTCCGGATTTTCGCATTACTTATGTTGTATCACATGTAAATCCGTTTCACTTTACTTGTAAGGGATAACGCCACCATTATAATTGTCGTTGATGAACTGCTTGATCTCATCGGACTTCAGAGTATCTACCAGTGCCTTGATCTTAGGCAGATTCTCGTTGCCTTCCTTAACAGCGATCACGTTAACGTAAGTAGCTGCTGCTTCGGAATCAGCGCTCTCATACAGCAGAGCATCGTCTGCAACAGTCAGACCTGCTTCCATAGCATAGTTACCGTTCAGGACACCGAAGGATACCTCAGGAAGGGTTCTGGGAACCTGTGCTGCTTCCAGCTCTACGAAGGTGATGTTGTGAGGGTTCTCAACGATATCCTTGGTAGTAGCGGTCAGGCCCACACCATCCTTCAGAGTGATGTAACCGTTATCCTGTAACAGTAACAGAGCACGTGCCTCGTTGGTAGTATCGTTGGGTACTGCGATGGTTGCATTGTCAATGTTGTCCAGGCTGGTCTCAGTTCCGGGATACAGTCCGAAAGGCTCATAGTGGATACCGCCGGCATTTACCAGGTGAGTACCCTTCTCCTCGTTGAAGCTCTCCAGATAAGGAATGTGCTGGAAGTAGTTAGCATCGAACTCACCGGACTCTACTACTTCGTTGGGCTGTACGTAGTCATCAAATACCTGAACCTCCAGAGTATAACCCTGCTCCTCTAACAGAGGCTTTGCTGCCTCCAGGATCTCTGCATGAGGTACTGCAGTTGCAGCTACCTTAATAGTCTTGTCGTCGGCTCCCTTGCTGCCGCAGCCGGTCAGTGCGCTCACGGACAATGCTGCAACGGCGATCAAAGCGATTACTTTCTTTTTCATAATATTTCTCCTCCTAAATCTTTCGTTAATAAAATTAACTTTATTGTGAATCAGGTGATCTGCACCTGTCTCAACCTTTTCTCGGACTGCCTTATCTGATTCTCTTGTCTAACTTCTTGGAAATCGTCATTCCGATATACTGCAATAACTGTACCAGCAATATCAGTAGCACTACGGTCACCAGCATAATGTCTGTCTGATAACGATAGTAGCCGTAACGGATGGCGATATCACCAAGTCCGCCACCACCTACGGCACCTGCCATAGCGGAATATCCCAAGATCGTTCCCAGTGCAATGGTTGCGTTGACTAACAGCGAAGTTCTGGACTCTGCCAGCATTACCTTCCAGATAATGGTCCAGATATTGGCTCCCATACTCTGCGCTGCTTCAATGACACCGGGATCTACCTCTAACAGAGAAGATTCTACCATTCTGGCAATGAAAGGTGCTGCCGCCAGTGTCAGGGGTACGATCGTTGCGGTCGGTCCATAACTCTGTCCCACGATAATTCTGGTCAGGGGAATGACCAGGATCAGCAGGATCAGGAACGGGATGCTTCGTACAATATTAACGATCACATCCAATATCTTGTAAATGATCTTGTTGGGGCGTAATCCCTTGGGTGCTGTAATTACCAGTGCAATTCCCATGGGAAGTCCCAGTAAATAACCCATAAATGTGGAAAGAAGGGTCATATACAAAGTAACAAAGGTGCCTTCCACCAGCATCATAATCGTTGCATTATCCCACATAGTCTTTCAGCTCCTCCACTTCCAGTTTTCTCTCCTGTAAATAATGGATCATCTTGTTCGCTGCCAGTTCATCCTCCGGCAGCTGCAGGATCATCTGTCCATGGGCGATACCGCCGATGTCCTTGGTATCCGCTAACAGGATGTTGACGGGAGCCTTGCACTCCAGCACCATATTGGCGATCACAGGCTCGAAAGAAGAATTCTCGGTGAAAACAATGCGGATGCAGCGTTTGCCGGACATTTCCTTCGCCTTGGGATCCACCATGAACACCAGCTTTCTGGCTGCCTGGGACTGGGGTCTGGAAAATACTTCCTCCACCGTACCATGCTCTGCCAGTTCTCCGGCATCGATAATGGCTACATGAGAACAGATCTCCTGTACCACAGCCATCTCATGGGTGATGATCACGATGGTGATGCCGTACTGTTTGTTGATGTCCTGTAATAATTTCAGGATCTCCTTGGTCGTCGTGGGATCCAGCGCACTGGTCGCCTCGTCACACAGCAGGATCTTCGGCGTATTGGCAAGAGCTCTTGCGATTGCCACACGCTGCTTCTGTCCACCGGAGAGCTGGGAAGGATAGGAGTCTGCCTTTTCCTTCAGTCCTACGATCTCGAGCAGCTCCATAGCGCGCTTTCTGGCCGCCTGCTTCTTCACACCCACGATCTCCATGGGAAAGCATACATTGTCCAGAACACTTCTCTGCATGAGCAGATTAAAATGCTGAAAGATCATTGCGATGCCTGTACGAACCTTACGAAGTTCTGCCTCGGTCAGTGTCGAAAGATCCTGATCTTCTACGACTACGGTTCCCGTGGTGGGCTTCTCCAGATAGTTCAGGCAGCGTACCAGGGTAGATTTTCCGGCACCACTCATACCGATGATGCCGTAGATGTCTCCCTTGTTGATATCCAGGCTGATACCCTTTAAGGCTTCTACCTGATTATCTTTACCAATAAAAGTTTTTGTTACATTCTTGATCTGAATGATCGGTTCCATAAGTTCCTCCATTCCAGGTTCGTGCTTTTAAGGGGAGAAAAGCGCGAATTCCTTGAATTCCTAGTACCATGCCATACATTCTAACACAAGAATGCAAGTCTGTCCAGTTCTGCAAATTTTGTCTTAAGCTTCTGCAAACATCGGGGTGGACAGATATCTGTCACCGGAGTCGGGAAGCAATGCCACGACTGTTTTTCCTGCATTTTCAGGGCGTTTTGCAATCTGTGCTGCCGCGTACAGAGCGGCGCCGGAGGTGATTCCCACGAGGATACCCTCCTTATGAGCGATCAGACGGCCGGTGGTAAATGCCTGGTCTGTGGTAACGGTGAATACCTCATCGTAGATACCGGTATTCAGAACGGAAGGAACGAATCCTGCGCCGATACCCTGCAGCTTATGGGGTCCGGGCTGTCCGCCGGAAAGTACGGGAGAATCTGCAGGCTCTACTGCTACGATCTTCACATTAGGATTCTTGGATTTTAAATAAGTACCAATGCCGGTCACGGTTCCGCCGGTACCTACACCTGCTACAAAGATATCAACCTTGCCATCGGTGTCTTCCCAGATCTCGGGGCCGGTGGTAGCTGCATGTGCGGCAGGGTTCGCGGGGTTATCAAACTGTCCAAGGATCACAGCCCCGGGGATGGACTTCTCCAGCTCTTCTGCCTTGGCGATGGCACCCTTCATGCCCTTGGCGCCTTCGGTCAGTACCAGCTCTGCACCGTATGCCTTCAGGAGGTTACGACGCTCCACACTCATGGTCTCGGGAAGTGTAAGAATGGTTCTGTAACCCTTGGCTGCAGCCACACTTGCCAGGCCGATACCGGTGTTGCCGGAGGTGGGTTCGATGATGGTAGAGCCTTCTTTTAAGATTCCCTTCTTCTCGGCATCTTCGATCATTGCCAGTGCGATTCTGTCCTTAACGCTTCCTGCGGGATTGAAGTACTCCAGTTTTGCTAACAGTTCTACTCCTTCGATGTTCTGGTCCTTCAAGTAGTTTGTCACCTTTAAAAGGGGTGTATGTCCGATCAGCTGGGTTGCGGATGTGTAAATCTTACTCATAATAGAATCCTCCTTAAACCTGAAAATTGTGTTTGTTTTTATTTCCTACTTATCTGATATGGATGTTATGAATTTATACTATACTATTCCGCTAGGAATGTCAACAATTATTTTTATAAATTTTTGAGAGTTGTGCCGTGGAGCGGAAAATGGTATGATTTAGGTAATTAATCCGTAGCCTCCATTGGGGCTAAGAGCCGCAGACCCGCTTCTATCTCCGTAGCCCCAACAGCAAGTAAGAAACGCGGCACGCTCTCGCTCTGTCGCAGAGCGTAACGGTACATAAGCGGTCACAGTACGACCGCTAAGTACCGACGTCTGCTTACGGCCTGCTTATTCTTACTTGCTGTCGTGACTACTGGGTTATTATCATATTTTAGGGAAATATTGTAATATAAAATATATTAAATCAAAAGGAGCCACTCAACTACATGGCAGATAAAATTTACCGCGTTCCTACTATATATAATAAAATAAGAAAAACAACTGACCCGCTGACGGTCCGGGTGCCCGGTTCTAAGAGTATCACGAACCGCAGTCTCCTGCTGACGATGCTGGCGGAGGGGAAGTCGACGCTGCGCGGGGTGTTGTTCTCGGATGATTCGAGGCATTTTCTTAAGTGTGTGCAGGATCTGGGATTTGAGACGACGGTGGATGAGGAGAGCTGTATCGTCACGGTAGAAGGACTGGGAGGAAAGCTTCCCTGTGAAGAAGCTGTGTTAAATGTGGGAAGTGCAGGAACGGCAGCGCGTTTTCTGACAGCTACGTTAGGTGTCTCGGAAGGTGTTTTTCACATGGATTCTTCAGAGCAGATGAAGAGGCGTCCCATGGATCCGCTTCTGTCCTCTCTGGCAGAATTGGGTTGTGAGATCTGCTGTGAAGGAGAAGAGGGACATTTTCCTTTTACTCTGACCGCTCATGGGTTCGGACAGGATCATATCTCCATCGACATCGGGCACAGTAGTCAGTTTCTGAGTGCGCTGCTGATAGCTTCGACTTTATCCTCGGAAGATTTTACGATTCAGGTAGAGGGTACCCACGGCATGGCTTATATCGAAATGACACAGCAGATGATGGAGCAGTTTGGTGTCTGCGTAGAGCGTCCCGCCCCGGATCAGTTCTGTATTCCCTCCGGTCAGCATTATAAGGCATTAGATTATCAGATTGAGCCGGATGTCTCCGCTGCCTGTTATTTCTATGCAATGGTACCGCTACTGGGGATCCCGGTCTGTGTAGAGCATGTGCATTTTGAAAGTCTGCAGGGAGATGTGGAATTCCTGCGCATCTTAGAGAAAATGGGATGTACCGCACAAGATACGGAAAAAGGAGTCCTCCTGCTGCCTCCTGCCGGTTTGCCGGACGCCGGAGCGCAGGCCCCCACTTTCCATGGTATCACGGTGGACATGTCCTCCTGTTCCGATCAGGCGATCACACTGGCAGCCATCGCACCGTTTGCCGACAGCCCCACCTGTATCCGGGGTATCGGGCACATCCGTTTCCAGGAGAGTGACCGTATCCATGCCATCTGTACAGAACTGACCCGTATGGGCATCCGCTGCGAAGAGACGCAGGACAGCATCACCATCTATCCCGGTTCTCCGCGCCCCTGCACCGTAGCAACCTACGATGACCACCGCATGGCTATGGGGTTTGCCCTCACCGGACTGCGCGCGGAGGGCATCGTGATCGACGATCCAGGATGCTGCCGCAAGACCTTCGAGAACTATTTTGAAGTACTTGACCAAGTGATCGCAGAGCTATCAGAAGTTTAGGTGCACAGCCGGAGGAGTCCATGGGCGCACCAACTGAAAAAGAGAGCATCCATGGCTCTATATTCTGCCATGGATGCTCTCTCTTACTTTCTTTGTTCCGTTTATGCCATTTTCAGCAAAAATGTCTTAGTTCTCCTGACCCTTTACTGCGAAGCATACACCGGTGTCATCGGGCTTGTCCTCATCGAACGTATAATCCTTACCGGGCAGTACTGCATTCAGGATAATACCGGTCAGCGCACCTACTGCCAGTCCGGACAGGCTGATGGTGATCTCGCCGATGTGGAATGCGATAGCGCCTGCTGCGCTGTAATTGATACCGATGGACAGTACCAGAATCAGAGCGGCGATGATAACGTTACGGCTCTTGGTGAAGTCTACCTGAGTCTCTACGATGTTACGAACACCGACTGCAGAGATCATACCGTACAGTACCAGGGATACACCACCGCAGGTAGCGGTAGGCATACATCCGATCAATGCTGCTACCTTCGGAGAGAAGGAGAACAGTACAGCGAAGCCTGCTGCAATACGGATAACTCTGGGATCGAATACCTTGGTCAGAGACAGTACACCGGTGTTCTCACCGTAAGTGGTATTCGCAGGAGCGCCGAACAGGGATGCAATAATGGTAGCCAGACCATCACCTAACAGCGTACGATGCAATCCGGGCTCCTTGATGTAGTTGATACCAACAGTAGAAGAAATAGCGGAGATATCTCCGATATGCTCTACCATGGTAGCCAGGGCGATCGGCATAATAGTGATCACGGAAGTAATTAACAGAGAAGTGTTGCCGTCGGACAGTGCCCAGAAAGCGGTCTCATTCCAGTGAATAGGAAGTCCGATCCATGCAGCTTCCGCAACGGGTGTGAAATCCACGCGGCCTAAGATAGCTGCCAACACATAAGAACCAACAACACCGATGATGATCGGAACGATCTTCACCATTCCCTTACCCCAGATATTGCAGATCACTACCAGTGCAATAGCGACCACTGCGATCAGCCAGTCTGCGGAACAGTTGTTGATAGCGGACTGGGACAGTGTCAGACCGATGGCAATGATGATAGGTCCGGTTACGATGGGCGGGAAGAAACGCATTACCTTGCCGGTACCAAAGATCTTGATCAACAGGGATAATACCAGGTACAGCAGACCTGCACAGGCAACACCAAAGCAGGCATAAGGAAGCAATGCGGAATTATCCGCACCGTCTGCCATAGGTGCGATCGCGGCATAACCGCCTAAGAAAGCAAAGGAAGAACCCAGGAATGCGGGTACCTTTCTCTTGGTCAGCAGATGGAACAATAAAGTTCCCAGACCTGCAAATAACAATGTTGTGGAAACATCCAGACCTGTCAGCATGGGTACCAGAATCGTGGCACCGAACATTGCGAACATGTGCTGAAGTCCCAGCAGAAGCATCTTGGGCACGCCCAAGGGTCTGGCATCGTAAATGCCATTTTCGCCGAGTGTAGTCTTCTCGCTCATTTTTCTCCTCCTGTGTCATAGACATGTAAACTTGTAATATTTGCCGCATAGAGATAGGCAGATAGTCCTCTACCTGCCCACACCTATGTGACCTTATTAGTTACATGATAGCTTTTCATCGTTCCACAGTCAAGAAAAAATTTATTCCACTGCATGTTCTTTCAAAAAATCCAGCCAGATGGGAATATACTGGGCTTTCAGGTGCACTCCGTCGTAAGTATAGGATGCTACCATTCCCCCGGTCTCATCACAGATCAGCGGATTCACATCCAGGTAAAATATTTTCTCATCATCCGCGAGCTTCGCGATTTCTTCATTCCTGGCTTCGATGCCCTCGTTGGTAATATAATCTCCCTGTCCGGAGCGCTCCGCTGTCACCTTCATGATCGCCTGCAGGTAGATCACCGCATCGGGCTGCAGCTGTTGCAGATGCTGTACCGCCTCTCCGTAAGCCTTTATGAAAGATTCCACCGTACCGGTTCCCATCTCATTAATACCGATCATCAGATAGATCTTGGCAAACTGCTTCTCGGATAGTGCCTCTTCCACCGTGATCTTTTTCTTCTGCCCAGGCACCGATACGATGGCACTGTCGAACATTTTATAGATCGTAAGCCCGGTGGAAGCGTAAAATGTAGAGGTCTCTTCCAGTCCGCCGTACTCGTACATGCCTACCGTCCGGGAATCCCCGATAAATACCGCATCGTCAAAATAACTGTCATCCACCGTATGGTAGACAACTTCCTTCGGTCCCTCCTGCGGTTCTTGTGTCTGCGCAGGTTCCGCCGCAGTCTCCGTCTCAGGCACCACCATTTCCTCCTCGGCTGGCACCGGGGTATCATTTACGATCTCTTCCCCGGTCACCGACGCTTCCGGTCCGTTCTCCGGAGCGGGCCGCTGTCCCTGCATCAGTTCCGTGCCTTGTTCATACATCTGCCGCAGCGGCTCTGCGTAAATTTTCCAGTTATCCGTCCAGGTAAAAAACACTACGCCTACCAGCAGAAGGCATCCAAAAAAGGAGTATTTATGCAATTTTTCTTTCATTTTCGACCAAATAGTATTATTTTCTGCATGCTTCATTGCATAATGACCTTTTCTTAAAAACTAAAATACATAAACGGGTTATTGCCCTCTAATATAAGTCTCCAGATACAATACCAGAAGAGCACCGCCAACAGCACCTTCACCGCAAGCTTATCCTGCCACTTATGGTACAGCTTCTCAATGACAGGTGTACATGCCAGCCCGGATATGACTAACAGCCCACCGTAGGTAGACAATGCTTTCCGGGCATCCTCATATCCGCCGCTGATCCCCGGTACCAGCCACAGCATTTTATTCAGATATACCCCCAGCTGGGACAGATCTGTGATGGCAAAACACATCCAGCTCACGGGAATGATCAGCCACAGATAAATGTGTGGCAGTACTTTCATCTTATGTACAAATTTAAATTTCTCCAGCTGTCGTTCCATCACGATACAGATCCACAACAGTCCACCCCAGCAAAAGAAGTTCCAGCCGGTGCCATGCCAGAATGCAGTTAATATCCATACCGCAAACAGATTAAAAATTGTGCGGAGCTCACCCTGTCTGCTGCCGCCCAACGGGATATACACATACCGGCAGAACCACTGCCCCAGTGTCATATGCCATCTGCGGTAGAAATCTCTCACGCTTCTCGCCATATAGGGTCTTCGGAAATTCACAGGCAATGCAAACCCAAGCATTCTGCCCAGCCCCATTGCCATCAGAGAATATCCCCAGAAATCGAAGTAAATCTCCATGGAATAGGCGATTGCCGCCAGCCATGCAAGCGGTGTGGAAATACTCTCAAATCCTGTAACCTGTACCTCATGCCACAATATCCCCACGCGATCCGCCACAAGCACTTTGGCAACCAGTCCTAAGATGAACAGCTTCATCCCGTTCTCCAGTCCCTCAACCGTAAACGTCCGGTTCTCCAGGCTGTCCGCCACATCCCCGTACCGGGTAATGGGTCCCGAGATCAGTTTCGGGAACATGACTACATAGGTGGCAAATTTAAGGAACGAATATTCTCTGATAACTTCTCCCCGGTACACGTCGATCAGATACGACAGCACCTGAAAAGTATAAAAGCTGATCCCCAGGGGAAGCCCTGCGGAATTTCCCCAGTCCTTGAACCACAGAAGCACTCCCAGGTTCAGGGCAAGTGCTGCAAGGAACAATACCTTTTTACGCCATAAGGTCTTCAGACTTCTTTTTGCCAGATGCAGCCCCAAAAAGTAATTGCAGATCACGGAGGTCATCAATACCGGAAGCGCCCTTGCATCTCCCATGGCATAAAAAACAATGCTTCCCACAAGCAGCGTCAGGTTTCTGTATTTAGAAGGTGTGATTCCGTAGACGATCAGAAAAACCGGCAGGAACCACAGCAGAAATTCAATACTGCTGAATATCAAATAAATCACATCTTTCTGTTTTCTATTACTAATTTTGTTCTTTATATCATAGTAGCTTGAAACACAGGGTATTACAACTAAACAATTCTTAATTTTAAATGACAATATTTTACAACTGCGTAATCTTTTTGCAATTTTTTCCGGCTTCGTATACAATGAATATAACAACGATCGAGAAAGGATATTTCCTATGAAAGAACAGTTATATACCATCCCCTTAAACGATGCCGTCAACGCACAGGACGAATGTCCTTTCTGCTTCATCCACAGAAGTATCGAGCAGGATCTGTTGGATTTCGTTTTAGGCTCCGGCTCCTCCTATATGGAAGCGGATATTAGAGAGCAGACCGACAAGGCGGGCTTCTGCCGCTATCATTTTCAGAAGATGTTCGACTACGGCAACACCCTGGGCAACGCCTGGATCCTGAAAACGCACTACCAGCGTATGATCCGGGAGATGCAGCAGGAATTTGCTTCCTTCCGCCCCGGAAAAAGCTCTCTTCTGGGGAAATTCAAAAAAGCCGAAGGCAGTGAAAATACCATCGGCATGTGGATCCGTGCAAAAGAGGACTCCTGCTATATCTGTTCCCAGTACAAGGATACTTATGAAAGATACTTGGACACCTTTTTCTATCTGTGGAAAAATGATGACAGCTTCCGTAAGAAAATAAAAGACGGCAAAGGCTTCTGCCTGCCTCACTTTGGAGACCTCTGCGAAGCCGCGGACCGCAAGCTCTCCGATAAGGAAAAGCAGGAATTCTACGACGGTCTCCTGCCCGTCATGGAAGCGAACATGCAGCGGATCTCTGAGGATGTGTCCTGGCTGGTGGAGAAATTCGATTACCGGAATAAAGACGCCAACTGGAAGAATTCCAAAGATGCCATCCAGCGCGGCATGCAGAAATTAAAAGGCGGGTATCCCGCAGATCCCGCCTATAAGATGTCTAAATAGTCATATTTTCTTCAAAATTATGATGCAAATAGGATGCTATTTTTCCGAAAATTCTTCGTCAGAGGGCTGTGTGGAACGTTCCGCCAGCCTTCTGCTTAAGTTCAGATACTCTGTGATCTCTTCATACAGCATCTCCGGCTGAAAAGCATCCTCTAAAATCCTCTCGTTCATCAGACCCTTAATGGTCAGCTCCAGCATTTTACGAAGCTTCCGGACATCCTCCTCGGAAGCATACCCGGTAAGATCCGCTTTTTCGTAGATGGCTTCGTAAGCATCCTCCAGACGCCGTCTGCTCTCTTCGGTAGCTAGCAGGGCTTCGCTGACATTCTCTGACTGTGCCCGGTTCAAAAACTGCTGCAGATAGGGATACCCGCACATAGCATGCATTTTCCCGCATTCCACCTGCTGCATCAGAGCAAACAGGTCCGTCTCCTTCGCATCCACCGCCGTAGACAGCTCCAGCAGCAGGTAACGTACGCTGTAATCATAGACAAATGCATATACTCCCAGTTTGCTTTCGAAATAGTGGAATAACAAGCCCTTGCTGATAGCCGCCTCCCGCACAATATCATCGGTGCTGGCATGCCGATAGCCGCTAAGAGCAAATGCTTTCAGTGCTGCATTGATCATCCGATCCTGTTTTTCCTTTTTTAAATCAAAAAATTTCTCATTCATAACGCAACATATCCCTTTTCATTTTGGTCAATAAGGTTTATCATATAATTGTATGGACAAATGTATATGAAGTCGAACCGTTACATACACTACAACATGGAAGGAGCAACCCTATGGCTAAAAAATTTGGCAAATTTCTGCTGTTTACCGCAGCAGTAGGTACTGCAGCCGCAGCTGCTTACTACTATATGCAACAGAAGGATTCCCAGCTGAAGGAATCTTCCGAAGCAGATGACGATTACGATGATTTCCATGAGGATCTCGAGGAGAGCAATGAATTCTCTCGCAATTATGTTCCTCTGAATACTACCGTGCAGGCTCCCGATGCTTCTGCACCTGAGAAGACAGATACCACAGATACCGACGCTGCTGCATCCGATTTCACTCCCCTCTCCGAGCAGGCACCCGATCTGTCCGGGGAAGAGGACGAGACCGTGGAGAACGTAGAAGAGTTCTTTGATGAGGAAGATGCCGAAGACACAGAACCTCCCATCAGTGAAGAATAAGAATCCATAAGGATCCCTATTAAGAAGGTCTTACAGCCATGCTTTTTGCAGTCTGTGAAGACCTTCTTTCATGTCTGTCTCGCTCACACTTCCGAATCCCAACAATATCGTTGCCTTCGGGGCATCGGTCTCCACCATATTTTCCGACATGCCATAGACTTTTACCCCAGCTTCCGTCGCAGCAGACAATAGCTGTGCTTCTGTGACATCTCCTTTCGCCGTCAGAAGAAGATGCAGTCCCGCATCCTCTCCGGAGATTGTAAAAGCCTTTTTAAACGGCTCTAACTCTGCAAGCAGCAGATCGTGCTTGGCACGATAGTGCATCCGCATCTTGTTCAGGTGCCGTTCAAAATAGCCGTCCCGGATAAATTCATTTAAGATCCGCTGGTCAATTCTCGACACTGTGCAGGAATAGAAAGAACAATCCCTGCGGTAGACCTCTAACAGACTCTCCGGAAGCACCATATAGCTGACACGGATCGCCGGTGCGATCGCTTTGGAAAAAGTACCAATGTAGATCACCTTGCCCCGTTTGTCAGAGGACTGCAGGGAAGGGATCGGTTTCCCACGGTAGCGGAATTCACTGTCGTAATCATCCTCGATCAGATAGCGGTCCGGTTCCTTTTCCGCCCAGCGTAACAGCTCTGCTCTTCTGCCGATGGTCATGACCGCACCGGTAGGATACTGATGGGACGGCATCACATAGGCTGCCCGGACCGGAAGCTCCAAAAGCTTGTCCGCCCGCATCCCTTTATCGTCCATATCCACCGTATAAATACGATAAGCAAATGACTGAAAGATCCGGTAAGCTCTCTTGTACGTAGGGTTCTCCATGGCGATCCCCACATGTCTCCCCAGTATTTTTTCTAATAACAGTAACAGATAATCGTTCCCTGCTCCCACAATGATCTGTTCCGGGCGGCAGTTCACACCGCGGGAAGAATGCAGATACCGGCTGATAGTCATTCGCAGGTCATAATCTCCCTGGGGCTCTCCCTGGGCAAACAGCTCACTGTTACTATCATTCAGGATATTTTTCGTGATCCGTTTCCACACTCCGAAGGGGAATCCGGTCATATCAATTCCATAAGGGGAAAAGTCGATCTGCGCCTGTGCTCCATCCTCTTGACTGTCAGGTCTGACCACCTCCGGCTCTGTCATCTCCCGCTGTTCCATGGTAAAAATCCCCTCCAGCCGGCAGACAAAGTATCCCTTATAAGGTTTTGCCTCAATATATCCCTCGCTTAACAGCTGGTCATAGGCATAGTCCACCGTACTTCTCGCCACCTGCAGATATTCTGCCAGAGAACGCGTGGAGGGAAGCCTCTCTCCTGCCAGAAGCTTCCCTTCCCTGATTTCCTGTCGTATATGCTCATATATCTGCTGGTACAGACATTTGTCACTGTCTGTACGCAGCCGGATCGTCATATCATACATAATGTTGTCCTACTTTTTCTGACTCTTCAGTTCCTCCAGGATCTGAGTCTTAAGCTCTCTCGCCTTGTCCTTCGTGCGGGGATTGGCAGAGGGAGATGTGAGGATCGAAGCCACCATACGGCTCGCCACATCGTATTTCTGAAATCTGGTGGCTAACACTCCGATCAGGAACTCCACCGTGATCTCATCCATACCGCACATGGGAAATCCCTCGGTCTGAAGTGCCTCCACGAAACCGGTATAGGCGTTTTTCAGATAGGTCTCTTCCATGTTCTTCAATTCACGGAGACGCGCCATATCCGTATCTCCGGATTCTTCCAGATATTCCTGATAGCCCCTCATGAGCCATCCGCTCTTTAAACAGATATAAGCCTTCTCACTGGCATGGGCACGCTTTACCACAGCATTTGCCAGGCACAGCTTATAGCGTTCGATCGCCTCTTCATAGGTATAGATATCGTCATCATAGGTATGCAGCTTTACTTTGCTGCTGATATTCTCTTTGATCAGCTTGGCATATACCTTGGTAATGCTGTTGAAATATCTGTTCAATGCCGCATATCCGCAATGGGGACACAGGATCACATCATATTTTACCGCATCAATGCCTTCGTATTTTGCACGGAGATCCTGATCTGTGCCTAAAAGTCTCGCCTTTCCGGTCTTCATGATCTTGGCAGGGAAATCTTCTCCGCATACCGGACAGGTAAAATTCTTGTCGTAGATCAGGTCCTTTTCTTCTATCTTAGGCGCCTCTGCCGCTGCTTTTTCTTCCTTTTTCTCCTGTCCGAAGATCTCCATATCTTCCAGGTTGTCCAGTCCCAGACCGGTCAGCCCGAACAATTTATCTGTCATTCTTTTGTTTCTTCCTTTCCAAACTTACTTAGGCAGTACGTAAGAACTCTTC
>ERZ1026776.422-NODE-422-length-29576-cov-48.936791_pt1 | contig 29576 bp, 17 predicted proteins | sample MGYA00380125_ERZ1026776 | MGnify/ENA primary metagenome ERZ1026776 (study PRJEB33269, sample SAMEA4719761) | human gut metagenome | biome: human-associated habitat; feature: organic feature; material: feces | place: Cameroon | collected 2013-10 ...
AACTTTATTTTCACAGCCTCTTTCAGTGTCACAACTGAGAGAGGCTTTTTTTGTCCCAACATGTCTGCGCGTTTGCGAATCTGCATATTTGCTCACTCATCTGCACTTCCCCAAGCACAAAGCTCAAGCTCTAAACGCTAGCTCTAATGGGAGCGACGCGTCCCGCGTCGGGATAGAGAAAGGAGGGTAAAACGAACCCTGCCAAATAATAGCTGCATCTTTTCCCGACGCGAGACGCGTCGCCCCCATTAGAGCTAGCGTTTAGAGGTAGCGTTTTGAGCTAACGTTTAAAGCTTGCGTTTAGAGCTAGCGTTTAGTGCTTGCGCTTTCATTCAGATTGACAGGTTGAAAAGTGGATTAAGGACGCAAGCATTGCATATCTGTACATCAGCACATCAGCTCGCGACAACGAGCATGAGTGTCTGACCATTAGCATATTACACACATTGTCATATTAGCACATTCGTACCTCTGCACATTCGCGAGCGATAGCGAGCGTTACCACAATTATTTTTATTAACTTTGCACTCATGATAGCTACGCTTTCAATAGTCATTCCAACTTATAACCGCGAATGCACAACATTGGTGCGTTCACTTCAGCTGCAGGCCGAGAATATTGACGGCTTGCACTATGAGGTATTGGTAGCCGACGACGGGTCGACCGACAGTGCGGTGAAGCAAGCCAACCGCATGATACGCGATTGGGACAACTGCCGTTTGATAGAGTTGGAACAGAACATTGGAAGGGCATGTATACGCAACTATTTGGCACGCGAGGCCAAGTACCCCTACTTGTTGTTCCTCGACAGCGATGTGCAGGTTGTCTTGCCCGACTACCTGTCGCGCTATTTGCGCTGCAAGGGCGATGATGTAGTGTATGGCGGCGTGTGCATTGTGCCCAATGCCGAGCTTGCCGCACACAACTTGCGCTACCGCTATGAGTTAGCTTGTGAGCCACGCCACAGCGTAGAGCGCCGCAAGGTGTCACCCTATCAAGGCTTTCGTACGAGCAATTTCCTCATGCGTCGTGACGTGCTGCTTTCGCACCCCTTCGACGAGCGCATAAGGCATTACGGCTACGAGGACGTGCTCTTTGGCCGCACACTATTGGCCGAGGGCATACCCGTCAAGCACATTGACAACCCTGTGGCGGTTGATGACTTTGAATCAAACGAGGCATTTCTCAACAAAACCGATGAAGGCCTGCGCACACTCTTGACGTTAGCCTCCGAAATGCGCGACTACACCAACATACTGCGTTGTGCAGACAGATTGCACCGCTGGCATGTGGTGACACCCCTCCTGCTGTATTACCGCATCTTTGGCGGCTGCATGCGTCGCAACCTGACTAGCACACAACCCAGTGTCAGACTTTACAACCTGTACAGGCTCTGCAATTACCTGTTGTTGCAGCAAAGTAAGAGCCGCGAAGCATGAAGTTGTAAACCTGTTGTATAATAATCACATAATTATATTATCGTCAGCACATTACCTAATCGTAGTGTGCTGTTTTCTCGTTTATATATCCTACCTTTGTGGGTGGTTATTGTATAGAGAAGGAAAACAAATATAAACAATATGAACAAATCCCCATTCTTAACGATGTTACAGTCCGTGCTCTTATTGTGCATAGGGCTGTGCATGAGCTTGCCCGTCAGTGCGCAACTCAAGCAAGTGACCCAGCTCAAGAGCGGTACCTATTACCGCATCAAGACGGGTAATCACAATTCTGGGCAAACTGCGCAGCAAACCCCATATCTGGCCGATGTGGCAGGTGTTGTCAAAACACAGGCGCTCAACACCACCTCGGGCGATGCCGACGCACAACTGTGGCTGGTGAAAGCCGTAGCCGGCAAGTCCGATTACTACACTGTGCAGAACAAGCAGACGCAGAAGTATCTGCAAGGCACCAACGACAACGCTTCGCAGATAACGACCGTTGACGCCGCGACCGAAGTCTATGTGCCCAAAAACACCAAAACGGGCGACGCCCGCACATGGTTCAACATCATGACCAGTGCCAGTGCCACTTACAGCTATAATTGGCGCAACGACAACATAGTGTGCGGTTGGGAGCCAAATGATGGCCAGGCTTCGGGCTTGACAGGCTCGGAGTGGGGCTTTGTGTACGACTATACCGAGGCTGAAATCGACGAGGAACTTGCCGCTTTAGGCCAAGTGCGCCCCGAGGCAGGTGACAAAGTGTATCGCATATTCAACTATTCGAGCAAGTTTGCCGCAAATACGCTCTATGAGTACAACGGCATGCTGGGTAGTGTGACCGATGGCACCGAAACCGATGCGCAGTATTGGCAACTCATCGACCAGGGTGACGGCACCATAGCCTTGCAAAACCTTATGACGGGTCACTATGTGCAGTCACTCAATGGTACGAAAAACGTGCAGTACCAAATGGGTACCCAGGCCTATGGCTTCAGCATTGGCATGAGTAATTATGCTAATGCATACGACATAGCCGATACAGAATCGGGTGGCAGCACGTTAGGTCTGAACTGTACAGACAAGCCCAATGGTGCCATATACAGCTGGACATTGTGTGATGGCACAAATGACCTCAACTCGCTGTGGGTGTTCAAGCCTGCGGAGCTTACAGACGCCCAGATAGCCACCATCAAGGCCAAGCGCGCCAACTATGTAAAGGACGACTATCTGACCGATTTGCTGCAATATGGCAAGATGCGCATCAAGTCGCGCCGTGCTGTAGTAGATGCTTCGTTAATGCCTTATGTAACAGACATAACAGGTTTGACAACCGACGATACCTCAAACGGCACCTGCCGCATGCGCGCTGCCTTGACTGATGCCAGTGAGGCCGACCGCCAGGTGTGGATAGCCGAAAAAACCAGTGACGGGGGCTACACCTTCCGCAATTACTATACGGGCAAGTACCTCAACTATACCAATACGGGCGAAGCCCGCACCTTCTACATACGCTACAATCCCGACAATACTGACAGCCAGTACTATGTGCATCTGTCTGATCAAAGCAATTTCTCAGACAAAGGCCTGCACTATCAGGTGTATAACAATGTGGTGATGGGCTGGAATGTCAATTCCGATGACTATAAGGGCTGCGACTGGCTGTTCGAAAAGGTAGACGACTTGACAGACGATGTAGTGCGCAATCACTTTGATGCGCAGAACAACCGCTTGACAGCAGTGCCCGACTCCAACCAATGGGTGACCCTGCGCGATATATATGGCACCGTGATGGCCGAAAATCTTGCTACGGGCCAGGGTGACGCCGCCACGTATAATGCAGCGAAATTTGCCCAATACTGGCGTTTCGTGCCAGTCGAGGGCAAGGAAGGCTATTATCAGTTGCAAAATGCCCTGACGCAGCACTACATGAATGCTGCGGCCTTCAACGCGCGCAACTATGTGACGGAGAACGAAACCGATGGTGGCTTCAAGGTGGGCCAGGTAAGCAGCTTCTCGCGCTTCTCTACCCACTTCGACATAACCCTCAATCAGCAGCCCACGCATGCACTGCACAGTTCGCAGGGGCGTATCGTGGTGTGGAACAGTTATGCCAATGACCGCTCAAGCGCTTCGGTGTGGAGCATTGAGGCAACCAACTTTACAGACGACGAACTGGCTGCCGCACGCCAGGAGTATCTTGCCAATAATGGCGAATTGGGCAATGCCGATACTTATAACACTGCTCTCGCCACCTTCTTTACCGATGCCGCATGTACCCAGTTGGCCAGCGCATACCAAAGCATGACCGACAACGAGCTCAAGCAGGCCATGAACACGGCCGGCATTACCTCATCAGTATTGCAGGACATGGCGCTCAAGGTAAAGAACAACTCGTGGGCCAAGTGGGAGAAAATATTCCGCGTACGCAACATTGAGCCATACACCAATCCCGACACATGGAACAGCATTCTCAAGATAGGCTATCCCTACAGCTACCTCAGCAACCCGACGGGTATTTGGGGCAAACTCAACCAATTGGTTTACGTGTTTGTGGGAGCCGACATACCCGAAGGCAGCACCGTCAACCTGCGTGCTGTGACCAAAACCGACAGCCAGGGCAACAGCACGCAGCTCAAAAAGGGACTCAACATTGTGCGCCTCGACGATGCCTCGGCCCTGTACGTACACTACGAGGTAGCCACGAGCGATGCCGCCGACTCAAAGAAGTGGCGCGACTATCCCGACATTCCCGTCCACATCGAGGGCGGTGAGGTAGACGGCTACTTTGATGCCACACGCGCCGGTATCGACACCGACGAGGCTTGGCAGCAGATGGTGAAGGACGGCCTCTTTGTCAAGCCTTTTGCCATGATGAAGGGCACCAACGTCATTTACCAAATGAACTGCGATTCGACCAAAAATATCATTCCCGTAAAGATGCGTGAGATAGTAGACTTTTGGGACTGGATGGTGGGCGTGCAGCACAGCATGATGGCTGTAAACGAGTATAAAGACCGCTGGCGCAACATGCTCGGTTTCTACTCAGTTACTTACAACTACATGTTCGCCTCAAGCTATGGCACCTATTACAATGAGAGCACGCTTGGCGAAATTCTCAACTACGACAAAATGTCTGTGGGTGGTGGTTCGCTCTGGGGTCCGGCCCACGAGGTGGGACACAACCACCAGGGGCTGATCAACATGATTGGCTGTACCGAAATATCAAACAACCTCTTTGCACAGGCCGTGGTACACCAAAACGGCAGGACCTCAACCCGCCTCCAGCATCGCAAATTCCGTGATGTGGCCAACCTCTACGCCGCAGGCACAAGCTGGCACTACTACAATCTGTGGGACCGCAACACCATGTACCTCAAACTCTACCTCTACTACGAGGTGGCAGGCCACTATCCCGGTTTCTGCAGCGAACTCTTCCGCCAGCTGCGCAAGGATCCCCTCAACCACGGCAGAGGCTCGCAGCAAAATCCCATACCGGCCTCGGAGGACTTTCTGAAATTCGCCGTCAAGGTGTCAGACATAGTGAAGGAAGACCTCTCAGAGTTCTTCCAGGCCTACGGCTTCTTCGTGCCGTTCAGCACCCGCGTCATTGGCGACTACGGCAACTATTACACCGTTTGTACGCAGGAGATGATTGATGCCGCCAAGGCGCACATGAAGCAGTACAGCAAGCCCAAGGGCAACCTGCTCTTTATTGAGAACCACATCAAGCACGAGCCAGCCCAGGACCACGACGGCAATTATCTGTACGACAAGTCAGGCAACCTCATACTGCGCGAAGATTTTGACTCTGAAGATGCAGTGGGCAAGTGCGGCGATGTAGGCTCATACTCCGACTTCACTGCCGGCCACTACGCCTCGGGCTACACCTACACCCGCCGCGACAGCACCCTCACCATGAAGGGCGAGGGCGCAGTAGGCTACAAGGTGTACGACAACGAGGGCAACCTGCTCTACTTTGCCAACACCAACACCTTCACTCTGCCGCAAAGTGTGGTCAAAGCCCTGGCTGCCGACGGCAAGAGCATGGTAGTAAAGGTAGCACAGCCCGATGGCACAGACGTTACTCTGCCCGCACCGGGTGCCACCACCTACACGCTCAAGGTGTACCATGTCGACGCCTTGTCTGCCGACAAGAGCAGCACCGTCTACACCGATGGCACAGTCGCCACACTGCCCACCCTCGAAGGCAATGCCCTGGCCTACATACAGCCCACCGCCAACGCCTTGCCCGTCACCTTGACCGAGGCAGCCAACATCGTTGACGCCGCTACTGCCACCGCGCAGAATGTAGTCATCACCGACAAGGCCGACTTCTACGCCCCCACCGCCTTTACGGCTGCCACACTCACCTACAACCGCCAAAACACGGCCGGCTACAACAGCGTGTGCCTGCCCTTTGCCACCGAACCTGCCGACTTTGGCACGGGAGCGATAATTGAGCAGTTCAGCGCCTTCACCACCGGCACCGACGGAGCAGAGGCACTGCAGTTCATAGCCGCTAACTGCGAACAACCCGCAGGCCAGCCCTGCCTGGTATATAGCCCCGACGATGTGACCGAATGGCAAATAACCAAGCACGATGCCGCCGTAGTGGCCAATCCGCTCAACACCTCAGCCGCAGGAGGTACACTCACAGGCTCCTTTGTCAACGGCACCATAGGCGCTGGCAAGTACAAGCTCAATGCCTCAGGCACCGCCTTTGGCGTCACCACCCCGGCCGGTCGTGTCACAGCCTTCCGCTGCTACTACGCCCCGTCAACTGCAGCCTCGCAGCGCGCCCTGCAAGTAATCCATGCCGACGGCACCGTTACAGCCCTACCCAGTGCCCCTGCCGGCACCCCCACCACCCCCGTCACCATTCACGACCTCAGCGGCCGCCGCATCAGCCCCCCCGCTATCCCCGGTCTGTACATCATGAATGGCAGAAAAGTAATAATAAAGTAAACGCAACACCACCTCTATAATGAAAAAGAAACACTACGAGCGTCCCCACTCACAGGGCGTATCCCTCCACCCCGAAGGCCTCATAGCCACAAGTGGCGGCAATGGCACAACGAGCCTCCCCGTCAAGCCCAATGAGAATGAGAATAATGTTGACAATTCCGACAAAAGTCCTTCCCAATTATTTGGCACCACCACAGGGTGGGGCAGTGAAGAATAAAATAGTGCGTTAGCGGAATCCCAATCTCTAATGGGGGTGACGCGTCCCGCGCATCGGGAAAAATGCAATGTTCATACACTAAATTAAGGTTCACAGACAGCGCTAAAAACACGCCAGTCTGTGAACCTTTGCTTTTATTCCCAATGAACGCGGGACGAGGCTGCTGAAAAATGCCCGACGCGGGACGCGTCGCCCCCATTAGTGCTTGCGTCAGTAGTTGTGCCAATATCTGTAGCGTGGAATATATTTTTATAAAAGTAATCCTTATTGCCATGTACCTATAAAAGCAACCCGCACATTTGAGCATCGTTGAGAGGTCTGGCGGGTTATCGTGCAGCAAAGAACCATTGACAATACGAACTTTTTAGCAATGGGAATAACGTGAAAGTGGAAATTTTTATGTTTAATAAAACTATAATCACATTTTGTCAACCAAGTGAAGTGGTTTCCAAAGTAAAAATGTTATTTTTGCATTGTCTATACCCATACCGGAAGCCCCGATGGGCAGAGGTTGGGCATACATGCATATGGTAAAAGGCGTTTTTGTACGCTTTGGTTTTGACGCTATAAGAATCTCGCAAATTCAACGACAAGTCAATAACAAAGCAACAAAGAACGCCTCATGAGGTGTATTGTATACAGCCCTTATTGGCTTCGGACGATTCTATCGTTCGTTGTCAAGAGTGCTTTCTATATACTTACACTGGCGTGGGGCTTTCGGCGTTGCTCGTTTCGACTTGTCGGGCAATGCGAGAGCCTTTATAGCGTGGAACGAGTGACAGAATAGGCTCCGCGCTTTTTCGTATGTATTAGTGAGTGGATTTCGTCAACAAGGGAGTCGGTTGACTTTGTTTACGAAATTAGAATGAATATACTACAAAACAATCCATATCGTCAGTTAGGAGTTTATTCAAACTCTCCTACAAAGGAAAGACTGGCTAACCACAATCGCATGAAAGCGTTTTTGAAGGTGGGCAAGTCTGTTTCTTTTCCTTTAGATGTGCCACAATATCTTTCATCCATTAATCGTACAGAAGCTTCAGCGGCAGACGCCGAAGCCAAACTAACCTTGCCCAAAGACCAAATTTTGTATGCTCAATTTTGGTTTATAAAAACGACTCCATTAGATGAAGTGGCTTTTAATCATCTTTTCGCAGGAGAAATAGAAAAAGCTGAGGAAATATGGCAAAAAAGAGAATGTTTATCGGCTTTACAGAATCGTATCGTGTGTGCTTTAATACGCAATAGATACGACTCTGCCATAATGTGTGCCGAAGTTCTGTATGGAAATACACAATACCTTAACCAATTTGTATCTACAATAATTGGAACAGGTGGAAATTTTGATGTATCAAACTTGGCTTTTTCATTTCTTGATATACTTTGTGATGAAATAGGCGCGAGCAAGCTTTTGCCTTTCATTACCAATAGCTCGTGGAAAGAACATATAGGAGAAAAAGCTGTTAAGCCTCTTGTTGATAGCATACAAGAGGCAATCAATATTGCTCAAAAAACCAAAGGCAAAGGTTCAAACGCAAGGCTAAATGCAGGAGAAACATTAAGGAGAAATACAAGGAATGCCATCTTGCAATTAAAAGGTTTTCTCTCGACGAAAGATTTGCAATACCAAATGATTGCAGACAAGTTGGGACTTGAAATCCTACAATGCGGTATTGACTATTTCAATAATTCAGAAGAGCCTGACGCAGCACACAAAGCCATGAGTTTACAGAAATATGCCAAAAGTATTGTTGTTGGGCAAATGGCTAAAGATAGATGTAAAGAGAATGTTGATATTCTTCAAAGGATTATTGACAATTTACCACCATCTGAAGTTTTTGTGGAAGATAGAGCTATTCATGAGGAATTGCGTAAATATTGTTTGTTGCCAGACAAAATTTGTCATGCAGTTACGTTGTTGAATAACGCGAAGCCCCATATCCAATCTATAAAGCGTAAACTCGGAGTGTCAAATGCTTATTATCTTAAAATCTCAACCCAAATAGTGGGGAACGCTCTAAGTAATGTTATCGCTGAGGTTAATGAAGCGCAATCTATATTTAGTGCAGACAAAGACGACCCGAATGCTGCATTAGCAGCTATTCTTGGAGTTACTCATGTGAAATCTGTTTTGGAAGAAGCATGGAAAGCCACGAGAATAATGGATGGCTTTGATATGGAAGCCGATTACAAGAAGGGTAGATATAGCGAAAATCGCTCAATACTAAAAGGACTGTGTGAACAACTGGGTGTTTCTACATCTACTTATACGCCAAGTTCATCATCCTCACGACCAACTCTGAGAAAACCTACTTCTACAGCACGCTCCAGTGCCTCAACAACAAATAGAGCATCTGCGAATACGACTTCAAGTAGCAAAAGTTCTTCAAGTTCTGACAACGGTTGCTTACTCGGTATTGTTTTTATGATTATAGGTGCGGCTATATTGGGGACTATCACAGAAAGTGGCGGAGGAGCAGTCTTGGGAGGTCTCATGGGTTTGGGATTATGGTTCAAAATATCAGACTAAAACAAATATAAGCATGAAACATTTTTTTATTACTGCATTTATTCTATTGGGCTTTGCAGTCAGCACAGTTTGTGCAGAAAATAAATCTAAGGACATAGAAAGTCTCAAAATAGAGGTAAACTCATTGATGAACAGACAGAAGCATTTGGAGAGCGAAGTCGGCACGTTGTCGTCAAAGACTTCGGATGCTGAGAAGAAAATCTCGGAGTTGTCATCTCAAGATAAGGAGTTGCGGTCTGTTGTGGACAGCTTGCAAGGTGTCAGCAACGCTCTTGCCGCCGCTCAGTGTGCAAACAAAAAGGAACTCTCTGAAAGCATAGGCAAGACGAACGAATTAGCTTTATCTACTGAGAGTGTACTTTCTTCGCGCACATTGTGGGGATCTTGTGGCTTGGCCATACTACTTTTGGCTATAATTGCCACAATCTTCGCATTTCTTAAAAAGATTAAGTTAGGTACAACATCTATAGATGATGTTCGTAGAGCGCAAGAGGCATTACAAGCAGCCCAAACTAAAATGCAAGAAGAATCGGTAAAATTAGACAACCAACTCCTTGCTATTGTTCAAAAGCAACTTGATGCTTCTGTTACGTCGGCAAACAAAACAACAGGAGAACCAGACCATTCGCTTGTGGTAAAACTTGCAGATGAAATAGCAAGAATAGAGACCAACCTCTCAAAAATGGATAAATCTGTAAGAGGTTACAAGCAACTTGTTCAAGCAAAGGATCGTATGATAAACAATGTGCGTGCCAATGGCTATGAAATCATTAGTTTGCTTGGACAGGAATATAACGATGGTATGCAATTCCAAACAAGATTTGTTCCAGACGAAAGCTTACCTGAAGGCAAGCGTATAATTACAGGAATGATAAAAATGCAGGTAAATTATAATGGCAAGATGATACAACCTGCCGAAATCGTAGTAAGTCAAAACATCTAAATACTATAAAACTATGGCAAGAATCAAAATAGACTATGGCATAGACCTTGGTACGACAAACTCGGCTATAGCCAGAATGGAGAATGGTGAGTCTGTTATAAAACAGACCAAAAACGGTATGGACACATTGCCTTCTTGTGTCTATTTCTCAAAGAACAAAAAGGGTGAGCGTGCCTTGCGCATTGGCATGAAAGCAAAAGATTCTGTGTATTCTGATGCTATCACGGCTTTGAGCAAGAATGAACCTCCAAAAGAGTGTGGTTATTTGGAGTTTAAGCGTGAAATGGGCTCAGACAAAAAATATTCCAATGAGAATATGTCAAAGGAAAGTTACTCTCCAGAAGAACTTTCTGCAGAGGTCTTGAAAGAGTTGAAAAGTCTTATCAATGACGAAACAGTCAATTCTGTGGTCATTACTGTGCCTGCCATGTTTACAGCCATACAAAAGGATGCCACAATGAAAGCTGCACGTATTGCAGGCTTCAAGCAATGTGAATTGTTGCAGGAGCCTATTGCTGCTTGTATGGCGTATGGCTTGTCGAGTGAGAAGAAAGATGGCAAATGGTTGGTCTTTGACTTTGGTGGAGGTACGTTTGACGCAGCTTTAGTGAAGGTCGAAGATGGTATATTGACGGTGTTTGATACAGAAGGTGACAACTACCTTGGTGGCAAGAATCTTGACGAAGCAGTCGTCAATAAAATCCTTATGCCAAGTTTGAAAGAGGATTATGCCCTTTCTTCATACGAAACTACGGAATGGAAGAAGAAAGCCTTAATGGATGCTCTTAAAGGTCCAGCCGAGGAACTGAGAATAGCATTGTCATTTGCTGATAGTGCAGATTATTCCACTTATGACCGCAACTTAAATCTGGGACAAGATGACAATGGTGAGGAGTTTGACCTCGAAATCACAGTTACAAAAGACCAACTGATTGAGGCTATTGGCGAACAGTACCAAAAAGCGGTCAACATTTGTAAGAATCTATTGAAAAGAAATGGTCTTACAGGAAAAGATTTGTCTTCACTCATACTTGTTGGTGGACCAACCTATTCGCCAATAATTCGTGACATGTTGAAAGAAGAAGTTACGCCAAATGTAGACACCAGTATCAATCCTATGACCGCTGTTGCGCGTGGCGCAGCTCTTTATGCTTCCACTATTGATGCTAATATCAATGAGGCTGAAATTAAAAAGGAAGCAGCATCGGAGGTTGTATTTCTGCAAGTTGGTTATGAATCTACATCTGTAGAGGCATCCGAATGGGTCAGTATCAGTATTGATAAGGAAAAGACTGGAAACAATTGTCCAAACGAGTTATCTATCGAATTGCAACGTGCAGATGGCGCCTGGAGAAGTGACCGAACTTCTGTAGATACAAATGGCAATGTTATTGAGGCATTCTTGCTTGAAGGCAAGCCGAACACATTTAAGGTAAAGGCTTATAATCAGCAAGGTAATGCTGTTGAGATTTTCCCTTCTGAATTTACCATTATCCAAGGTGTCAAAGTAGGTGCCGCACCTCTTCCATACAATATAGGTATAGCAGTTTATAATGACATCAAGAAGCGTGGTGTATTCTTACCAGCCAAAGGGTTGGAAAAGAACAAACCTTTGCCAGCCGTAGGTGTTGTACCTGATAGAAAAACAACACAGGCATTGCGCCCTGGAGTTTCAACAGACGTGTTGTCAATTCCTGTTTATCAAGTTTCAGGTTTAGAAGCTGAAGGAAAAACAGCTGCTTTATATACACAAATATCCTCTGTAGTTGTTACTGGTGATGACATTGAGCAGCTTATACCTGAAAATTCCAATGTAGAAATCACTTTACATGTTGATTCCTCAGAGATGATGATAATGGAGGTGTATTTCCCTTCTGTGGACTTTACTGTAAAAAAAGAACTTGACCTAAGCAAGCGTGAGTCTTCTGAGGATGCTATTTTGTGGGTAAACAAAGAGTTGGGTTCTGCTCAAAGAAGTATAGAGGCATTGCTTTCCTCTGGTGTTTCTGTTGAAGAGTTGAATAAAGAACTTGATGCTGTAAAAGATTTAGCTTCAAGTGGTAACGACCCTATGCGTACTCAATCAAACTTAAAGGAACTTCTACGAAAAATAGAGGAACTTGACGATAGTACAGAATGGCAACGTGTAGAAAGAGAACTCCGAGAAAAATTTGACAGACTGGAGAAAGCACAAAACGACCTAGGTAGTGAAAAGTCAGCTCAATTGGTCAATCAAATCCGCAGTCAAGTAGATAATGTCATTCGAGTGAAAGATGCTAAACTTGGTCGTGAAATCCTTGATCAAATCAGCAGCTTGTTTGTTCATTTAACTTTGGTATATCAGTGCATGGGACTTATCCGTGATTGCCATAATCGTTTTGGAACAATTCGTTGGAAAGACGCAGCTCGTGCTCGCCAACTCGTCAACAGAGGATTGGAGGAGATTAACAATCAGCCGTCTGTTGACAAACTTCACCCGATAGCATGTGGCCTTATTGACCTTATGCCGAATGAAGAAGCTGCTAATGCAGGAGGACTATTAAAATGACAAATAAAAATGACTTTACAAAGAATGAACTTTGGAATATGGATACCGATACTTTTACAAAGTTGTTCTTTTCTAAAAATGTCAGAGTCTCTTTTGGTGATGGACAGGTAGAAACAGGTCTTGTTGAGGAAATAGGCTTGGCAGCTAATTCGGATTCCAGCTCAGGAGAACATCTGCCAGTATGTATTAAAGTGAATAGTCATACTGTATCCATAGCCATTATACGTAAAATTGAAATAATATGATTGATGATATAAATACAGAGATCCAGAAGATATGCAATGATTTGATAGAAGAGGCCGAATCTATTGCTAAATTGTCATCTGTTTCTCATTTAAGTAAATCTAAAGTTCAATTCTCTGGCGGTATTTTTGGCGCAATACAAGAATACAGAGAAGATAAACGATTAGAAAAGTTAATGAATACTCCGATCTGTAAGGAATGGACATTCTATACATATGCTTTCCATCTTATAGAAACGGCAGAAGAATTAGTAAAAAAGCAGCTTGAAGTACAAAGTACTACTACAGAGCAAGACGAATGCTACTTTGCAAACGTAATTCTTATAGTATCAACTATAAACGTTGCTCACAAAGCTTGGTTTGAATATAGTCCAGATATGGCTTGGGCGGGAATAAATGTTGGCGATCAAAAAAATGTTTCTTTGGAACTTTCTGTAGATACCTGTACAAAGGAAGAATTTCGCAAGTTGCATTTACCCGCAGGAATGTCTTTTCCAGTAGAACGAGAATCTACAAATGGAGGGTGTCTTGGCATATTATTGTTCTTAATTATAGGTGGAATTTGTGCTGTCCTAATTTGATCTATGCATTTCAAGAAGAACGATAAAATAGATTCATACACAGTAGTGTTTCCGCATAAACAAGGGTCTTATGCGGAAACCTATCGTGTAAAAGATACAAGTGGCAAGACCTGCTTCTTGAAACTTATCAATTACTCAAAGCTCAATCGTAATCAGATTGATGATAATGGGCGAGTGATAGAGGTTGAGATTGCCAAGCTGCTTCATCACCATAACCTTTGTCTGTTTGTAGATTCTGGCAATTTGATGATGGACGGAAGTCAATATGCTTGGTTCGTCACCGAATTTGTAAGCGGAGAAACTTTGTCGCAGAGAATTATCCGTGATGATGAGATCAGCGTATATGAGATAAAAACAATAGCTAAGGCCGTATTGTCGGCATTGTCATTTTTGCATTCGCAACCAATTCCTGTCATTCATAACGAGGTGACAATACAAAATGTTTTCCTAAATCTCGTAGGGAAATTGCAAGACTTGAAACTTATTGATTTTGGTTATGCAAGATTCTTGAATCAATCGCCAGCCAAACCAAACTTAGATGAGTTGAATCCTTTCTATCTTGCACCAGAACGCTTCTCAGGAGTGTGCTCTGTTCAAACAGACCTGTATTCTGTAGGAGTAATGATGTATCACCTCCTTTATGGGGAGTTACCTTGGTTTATAGATGTTTCAAAAAAACATGGTCAAGACGTTGTGGACTATATTTTGGCAGAACGAGACAAAGAACTTGAACTGACAAAAGAGGATAAGTATGAACTTGACGACCAAATGCTAAATATAATTGCCAAAGCTTTAAGCTATGATGCAGAAGACAGGTTTCAAAATGCCGATGAGTTTATAAAGGCCATTGATGGCGAGGTGAAAATTGAACGCCAGCCAACGAAGCGCAAAATTCTCTCACAACAATCATCAAAGGAAACACCTATTTCTGCTGAAATAAAGAAGAAAGGTGAAGGCTTTGCTGCCATAGCAGGAATGGAAGAGTTGAAGCAACAAATGCGCGAAGAGGTTATCGAACCTCTACATAACCCCGAAGAATACCATCGCTATGGCGTAACCATACCTAATGGAATGTTGCTGTATGGCCCTCCAGGTTGTGGAAAGACGTTCTTTGCAAAACACTTTGCAGAAGAGGTCGGGTTCAACTTTATGTGCATTACGCCAGCTACTCTAAAGAGCCGTTATGTTAATGCTACGCAAGAGAATATTGCCAAGATGTTTCAAGAGGCAGAGGAGAACGCACCAACCGTGATTTTCATTGACGAGATGAATGAACTCGTCCCTAATCGCGATGATGGGAATGTGCACGAAATGTCAAGAAGTGCCGTAAATGAGATGTTGGCACAGATGGACAGGACAGGAGAAAAAGGCGTATTCATTATTGGGGCGACCAACTATCCCAACATGATAGACCCTGCAATCCTGCGTGCAGGACGATTGGATAGAAAATATTACATTGGTGTGCCTGACACTGAAGCACGAATGGCATTGTTCAAGTTGTATCTGAAAGCGCGCCCTTACGATTTTGGGTTAGACTATTATCAATTAGCCAACATGACCCAAGGTTATGTTTCTGCTGATATACAGTTGATAGTCAATGATGCGTCACGAAATGCACTTCGCCAACATAGCAAAATAACAATGGAGCTATTGACAGATGCAATTTCAAACACAACTCCTTCACTTAGCAACAATGAACTACGCAAATACGAGCGCATTCGAGCTATGATGAATGGCGAGGATGTTAAGAAGATTAATGATAGACCTCGTATAGGTTTTAACGCTTAATAAGGTGTTCAAAATGCGAGTCCTCTCACTTCTTCCTCTTTACCCAATACATCGTGCCGCGGCGGCTGCGCTTGCGCGGCACGCCGAGTTGTATCAGTTCGCGCCCAAGCGTGGTGGGGGCGGCGTTGCGCACCAAACCACGCATATCGCGCTTTAATGATTGAAATATGGCGGTGGCCGTCAACCATTCGCCGCCAGCCACATATCCTTCGCTCACCTCGTAACATCGTACAAAACACTCGCGTATGGGCGACGATTGGTAGAACAGGCGGTTGTGCTGCTGTATGGCCGCCTCCTCGGTGTGGGTAAAATAAACCGGCTCGCCCGACAACACCTCGTGTAGCAGCTGCGCGTAGAGTTGTGCATAATCAAGAGGGGTGTCGCAGTCAATCACCTCACGCACCTCCTGACAGTAAAAACGGCGGCTGCCCGAGGGGTCGGTCAGCAGGTCGTAGCGGTTGCTTGTGCCAATGAACGAGGCCACACGTGGCAGTTCGCTGAACCCGCTGGCATAGGGGCGGCGCGACTGCATGGTGCCAAGTTGCACCAGGTTCTTGAGCTTGGCGGCATGACGCTGGCTGTAACGGTCAAACTCGTCCAAGTTGACAAGTGCAAAACGCGACAAGGCCAGTTCGAGTCTGTCGTTGCCCGCCAATTCAAATTTGTCGGTGTAATAGCGGCGCAAGTCATCGGGCAGCAACATACGGCAGAAAGTGCTCTTGCGCAAGCCTTGCTCCTCGCTCACAAGCAGCGGAATCATGGCATTGCCCCCTGTGGCATTGGCCGCGGTGCTGAAAGGCGAGCCGCAAGCAGTACCCCGTCCGGCACCATACCAGCCCGCCACCATGCCACGCAACCAGCGGTGGAACACGGTACACCATAGTGCATCGTGGCTCACACGCATGGCCAAGGGCGTCACGCGGTCGCGCCCGTCCCATGCGGGCAATGATTTCAAGTAACTTGTAAAGGGGTGGTAAGGCGTCATATAGCTTGACTCCAATATGCGGTCGACGTCGTTGTTCCACACCATGCAGCCGCGTTTGTGCAGGTCGATGACAATGGTGTTGCGCACCAGTTTGCTCACAGGCACAAAGGGCGCATCAGCATCGTTGTGATGGCGTATTTCGGCCACACGGTCCAGCACATTGTAGCGTGTGTCGTACATCTCGTCAACCATTTGCATGGCACGTTCTGTCAGGGTGCACGAGGTTTCGCACGCGCCATCTTCATTCGTGGCGTGTGGTGTGATGTCCGAAGTGTTTAGTGCTTGCACATTGTTTGCCGCAATGGGGCTGTCGGCGGCTGGGGGCTGTACAGTTGCCTCCGTGCTATGTTGTTTTGCCGCGTTCCGCTCGTCAAGTCGTTCAATCACGCGGCAGGCTATGCGGTCAATCAAGGCGTCAATGCCTTCGTGCATAATTTGCTGCACAAATTGCAGCATGGTTTGTTTTGTTGTCATGGGTATTATACAATTTGGTTAGTTCAACGGCAATAGAGGGGCCGCATATATACTGAGCGCACTCCTTAAATGTGAATGCAAAGATACTGCACGAGGCTGTGCAGATGCAAAAAGAGTGCACAATTTGTACACTCTTTTTGCGTCAGATGCCCATTATGTGTTTTCACCTCAAACTGTCTGCACACTGCACTTTGTGGTGTAATGCGTTGACTATCAACTAAAATTAGCGTGCATGTGTCATGTAAATCAACCTGCACAACCTTTTGCGCCATACACTCATGACGGGTAGTGAAAATGCTTATGGGCATGAGAAATGTCAGTTGCTCCGACTGATATTTCCCATGCTCATAAGTGTCATGCCGGGGTGCTGCAGCCCGAATGCCTTTAGCCGTGTGCTGCACAGGTGGTGTGCAGGTGGTGTGCATGCACATTAAGCATATACATACACTGCGTATTGTGTTGTAAATCAGGCGTTTTAAGCAATAAGTGCAGTGTGCAGGCAGTTTTGCGTTTTTTTGTGTGTAGTGTGTTTAGGTGGGTGTTCAGAATTATTTTAGACTATTGCTGTGTGGTAAAGATCCGATGGGTAGGGTGTTCAAATTTGGCATCAAAAATGAGACCGTTTTTGGGGTGTTTTAAGTTGCCTGAAACACGCTGCAAAAAAACGCAAGCACCAAACGCAAGCACTAATGGGGGCGACGCGTCCCGCGTCGGGATAGAGAGAAGGGAAATACGAACTATACTAAATAATAGCTGAATATTTTCCCGATGAACGCGGGACGCGTCGCCCCCATTAGAGGTAGCGTTTGGTGCTTGAGTCCGTTTACATGTCTATGTTTTACCGGACTGTAATAATTTTGTATGCCTGCTTAACAGCTCGATAGACGAAACTTTGAGGTGTCGCGTCAGTCCTCCACCAGCCACTCTTCGATGGTGCCCGTTTGCGACGAAAAGTTTGCCCCCACCTTGTGCAGGTGGCGCTTGTCGGCAGCATAGGGGCGGGCGTAGCCGCAGGTCTCGATTTGTGCCAGGGCCTCGGCTGCTGTGCCGTCCAGTTTGAACTCAAATATGTACACGTGTTCGGGTGTTTCGATAATGCAGTCGGCGCGTCCCTCGCTCTGCTGTTTTTCAGTCAGCACAAGGTAGGTGCTCATCAGTCTGAACATCAGGTAGAAAGTGTAGTGAAAGTAACGCTCCCTTTCGCGCTCATTCTCCTTGCGCCGCATCGAGTAGGGAATGCTCGCAAAGAATGCCGTGAGCTGCTTGTGCAGCAAGTTGAGGTCGCCACTTTCGAGCGTCGTCACCCAGTCCATGGCCGTGGTAGCCGTGTCGCGTCTGATTTGCAGATAGCTGTTGGCCAGCAGACTCACAAATCCCTCCTTCACCTCGTTGTTCGGCAAGTCGAGCATGTAGGTGCCAAACCTCGGGTTGTAGCTTTTGATGGTGAGGTAGCCGCTTTGGTAAATCATGGCCAGCGGGTTCTCGATGTCCGCCTTGTAGTCCACAAAGTCGGCCGGCCGGTAGTAGTGTCCTGTCAGGTCGTTAAGGTTCTCGTGGTTATGTTTGAGCAGTCTGATGAGGTAGGTTGGTGTGCCCGTGGCAAACCAGTAACTTCTCAGTTCCTGTTCATTCAGCGCATTGAGCACGCTGAAAGGGTTGAACATGTCCACCATGCCCCGGCTGAAGTGGTAGCCGTCGTATTGCTTGACCAGGCGTTCGATCATCTCCTCCTTGTCCAGCCCCATGGCCAGTGCCATGTTGGCCACCGGCTCGTCGAGCTGCGTTATCAGTTCGTCCTTGGTAATGCCGCAAATGGCATCGTACTGCCGGTTCATGCTGATGTCCATTGGCTGGTTAAAGCCGCTGAACACGCTCACCTGCGAGAACTTGGTCACGCCCGTGAGCAGCACAAACTGCAGATGTGCGTCGGCCGCTTTGAAGGTGGAGTAGAAGCCCTTGAGCGTTTCGCGATTGCAATCCTCGATAAGGCGCATTTCGCCGTTCATCTCCATTTTGTGGTCCGTGTCCATCACGTCGAGCAGCGGCTTGTCATACTCGTCAATCAGCACCACGCAGCGTTTGCCCGTGGTGTGGTGCACGTGTGCCAGCAATTCGCAAAACCTTTGGCCGTAGGTGTAATCCGTGTTAGGCTGAAAGCCATATTGCTTTTCCCAACTCTCGACAAGCCCTTTCACAATGCCTTGCAAGGCCCCGGCCTCAGTAAAATTTGTGCCGTTAAAGTCCACATGAAACACCGGGTAGCTCTCCCAATCCTTTTCGAGCGCATCGATGGCCAATCCCTTGAACAGTTCGCGCTCCCCCTTAAAGTAGTATTCGAGCGTCGACACAAGCAGACTCTTGCCAAATCGCCTCGGGCGACTCAGAAAGTAGATGCTGCCACCCTTCACGAGCTGGTAAATCAAGGCGGTCTTGTCTATGTAGAGGTAGTCCTCGGTTATGACTTTCTTAAAGTCCTGTATGCCAATGGGAAATTTCATAATTTCAGAGTATAAAGCGGTTGTGTTTGCGAAGATACGAATAAAAGGCGGTTGCGCCAAGTCTGCACATTTTCAATAAAAGTCCTCAAGGGCGCACAAATCGTACAAAAAGAAGAGGCCCTTGCAATAAATCATTGCAAGGGCCTGAAAGAGATTGAAAGATGCGCTTCAGGATGGGCTTGAACCAACGACCCCCTGATTAACAGTCAGGTGCTCTAACCAACTGAGCTACTGAAGCAGTGTGTAATAAAAACTTACCACTTTTTGCCGAATTGCGGTGCAAAGGTAAGGTATAATTTTGAAATAAGCTATATCTTTGCACAGAAATTTTCAAAAAAAATTACGATGAAGCGAATACGGGGTGTTGGAAATGCCCATGCAGACGTTCATGTATGAGTAGAAAACGCTCTGAAAATCAGCGAAATCTATTTACGAAAAGCTTCAATCAGCCCGTTAATGCGGCGCATTACATACAGGAAGCGGCAAGGCGCTAATGTCATGTTGCTTGTCGGCAACGATCAGTCCGTTGGCGTGGCCTCCGCCTTTATCACCCACTCCCGGCGCCACATGGCGCAAAATAAAACGGCACCCTGCCCGCACGATGCCACACACTACCCACAGAAACATCAACCATTACGCAATGAACAAGATACGTTGCATCATCACCATTTGCCTTGCTGCCATGACCATGGCCGCCAGCGCACAGACCGCCACCTCGAACCACAACTTTGAGGTGGCCAAGAACCTCGACATATTCAATGCCCTGTACCGCGACCTCGACCTTTACTATGTCGACACCCTCGATGCGGCCAAGAACATTGACAATGCCGCCAACTACATGCTCGAAATGCTCGACCCCTACACCGAGTATTATGCTGAGGACAATTCCGCCGACCTGCGCCAGCTCACCACAGGCAAGTATGTGGGCATAGGCGCCCTCACCACCTTCCGTCCCGACCTCAAGCGCTGCATCGTGGCCCAACCCTTTGCCGGCATGCCGGCCGACCAGGTGGGCATATTGCCAGGCGACATAATAATGGCCATTGACGGCAAGCAGTTCGACCCCTGCACCTCGGCCGACAAAAAAGCACAGACCGACTACGCCAACAGTGTGACCAACCAGCTGCGCGGCGAGCCGGGCACCACCTTCGAACTCAAAGTGCGCCGCCCCACCACCGGCCGTACGTACACTTACAAAATTACGCGGCGCAACATCACGCGCCCCAGTGTGACACTTGCCGCCATGGTGGCCGACAGTGTGGGGTACATACGCCTGTCGCAGTTTATCGACGGCACGTCAAACGAAATACGCCGTGCCCTGGTCGACCTCAAGCAGCGGGGCGCTCGTCGCCTTGTGCTCGACCTGCGCAACAACCCCGGCGGGGTGCTCGAGGAGGCTGTCAAGACCGTCAACCTGTTCATACCCCGAGGCCGCGAGGTGGTGACCACACGCAGCAAGGTGAAGGAGCTCAACCACACCTACAAGACCACCCTCGACGCACAAGATACCGACCTGCCCATCATAGTGCTCACCAACGAGGGTTCGGCCTCGGCAGCTGAAATTACGAGCGGCGCCTTGCAGGACTACGACCGCGCCCTCATCATGGGCCGCCGCACCTATGGCAAGGGCCTTGTGCAGCAAAGTCGCGAACTGCCCTACAAGGGCATACTCAAGCTCACCACGGGCAAGTACTACATACCCTCGGGCCGCTGTGTGCAGGCTTACAAGTTTGAGGACGGGTTGCCCGTGCACCTGCCCGACTCGCTGGCGCACGAGTTCCGCACTGCTGCCGGACGCATTGTGCGCGACGGTGGCGGCATCACGCCCGACGTAATAACCCCGGCCGACAGTGTGCCCAACCTGCTCATCTACCTGCAGGAGAGCACCCAGCTCTTCGACTACTGTGTGCAGTACCGCGCCGCCCATGCCAACATAGCCGGCCCTACAAAGTTCAAACTCACCGACGAGGAGTATGCCGACTTTTGTGCCTATATGAAAAAGCACAACTTCAGCTACGACCGCCAGAGCCTCAAACTGCTGTCGACCCTGCGCAAGATGGCACGCTTCGAGGGCTACGAAACCGAGGCCAAGGCCGAACTTGATGCGCTCGAGAGCAAACTCACGCACAACGAAGACTACGACTTTAAGCGTTGGGAGCGCGAGATACGTGGCATAGTGGAGGGGGCCATCATCGAGCACTTTTACTATGAGGCCGGACGCGAGGAGCACGACCTCAAGAATGACAAAGATGTGCAACAGGCTGTCAAGATGTTTGGCACCCCTCATCAGATGCACAAAATATTGAGCGGCGAGCCCGATGCGTGACACTCGCTGATTATTGGTTGACAAGTTAACAAGTAAGTATGCCCTGCACTTTATGATGTTAAAGTAAGAATGACAAGAAACTTGGCAAACTTACCCGTTAACCCGTCAACCAATCTCCCGTCAGCCAATCCCCCGTATTCCATACTAAAACAAAATCCCTGTGAAATACTTTATCAAGCCCATAGCCTACCTGTTGGGCATACACCTTGCGGCCCTTGTGCTGCTCACGCTCATGCGCGTGTGCTTTTATTTGTCGGTCAGCCACATGCTCACCCCCGACGTAGCCGGTCAGCCCGCCCTTGTGGCCACCGCCTTTGTGCGCGGTCTGTGGTTTGACAATGTGATAGCCTGCTACATCATGGCCCTGCCCCTTGTGGTGGGGTGTGTGGCCGGTGCCTTTGGCCTTGTGCGCAAATGGATGCTGCGGGCCGCGGGCGTGTGGTTTGGTGTGTGGTACACGCTGGTGTTCATGGCCACAGCCGGCAACATACCCTACTTTGTTTACTTCTCAAAGGTGCTCAACGCCTCAATATGGAACTGGGCCGGCTATGGTGGCACCACCCTTGGCATGATATTTGGCGAGCCTTCATACTATCTGTACATAGCCCTGTTTGTGGTGGCCACCGCCCTGTTCTCGGTCTTTCTGTGGTATATGCGCCGCCGTGCGCTCAAGCATTGGCCCGAGGTCGTGCCCCCCGCCGCGTATGACTTGAAAAGTGTGCGGTGGTGGCTTTCCGCTGGTGGCAAACTGCTGGTGGGCCTGGCCCTGTGCGGCGCCTGTTTCCTGGGCATTCGCGGCCGTTTGGGCTACAATCCCATCAAGGTGAGTGCAGCCTATTTTTGCAGCAGCCCGGTGCTCAACAATGTGGGCGTCAACCCCATGTTCTGCCTGCTCAACAGCACGCTCGACGACCTGCGTCCTGAAAATCGCACCCTGCACCTTATGCCCGATGCCGAGGCCATACGTCTGGTGCAGCAGTACTATGGGCGCACAGGCATCAAGGGCATATCGCCCATAGCGCGGCGGGTAGAGCCCGACAGCCAGCCCGTGCGCCGCAATGTGGTGATAGTGCTCATGGAGTCGATGTCGGCCAAACTGATGGGCCGCTTTGGTTGCAAGGCCGGCCTCACACCCTGTCTTGACTCGCTTTACAGCCACTCGCTGAGTTTTGCCAACTGCTATTCGGCTGGCAACCACACCAACCACGGCCTTTATGCCACGCTCTACTCCTTTCCGTCCATCATGTTCCGCAATGCCATGAAGGGTTCGAGCATACCTTGCTACACGGGGCTGCCCAACACCTTGAAGCAGGCAGGCTACAGCACCATGTTTTTTATGACACACGAGAGCCAGTACGACAACATGAACGCCTTTTTCCGCACCAACGGCTATGACGAGATATATGCTCAAGAAAACTATCCCAAAAATCGTGTGGTGAACCACTTTGGTGTGCCCGACGACTATTTGTTCAGCTATGCCCTGCCAGTGTTGCGCCGTCATGCGGCAAGTGGCAAGCCATTCTTTGCCACGCTGCTCACCATCAGCAACCACCCGCCCTTTGTGGTGCCGGCCGAGTTTCAGACACCAGGACTTGCTCCCGAGCAGCAGATAGTGCGTTATGCCGACCACTGCATAGGGCAGTTTATGCAGGCTGTGAGCAAGGAGCCTTGGGCGCGCAACACGCTGTTTGTGTTCCTTGGCGACCATGGCAAGTTGCTGGGTCAGACCGATGCCGAACTGCCGGAGTCGTTTAACCACATTCCGCTCATATTCCATGCCTCGTGGCTCAAGCCTGCCGAGCGCACACAGTTTGCTGGCCAGGTAGATGTGGCACCCACCATATTAGGCCTGTTGCGTTTGCCTTACGTGCAGAATAACTTTGGCCTCGACTTGTTGCACGACGCGCCACGTCCGGCAGCCTTTTACACGGCCGACAAGATGATAGCCGCGCGCAACGCCCGCCAGCTCTTCCTTTACAATGCTGAGCTGAAACAGACCTATTGTTACAACATAGCGCCCGACGGGCGGCCTGTGCCCACCAGTTTCTCGCCAGCTTTTGCGCCATTGCGGCAGTATGTGTTTGCCTTGCTGCAAACCACAGAGTATATGGTGCAGCATGGCATGACGCGCACGCGCTGATGCAGTGCGTCGGCTAATGTGCAGATGATTGTGTTATAACAAAATGCAGAAGTAACCCGTTGGCGGATTTTGGGGTTAACGGGTTAACAAGTAAGTATGCTTTACACTACTTATAATGTTAAAGGGTGGTTCTGAAAACAGAGTTTTTAGAACCACCCTTAATATAATCTCCGCACATTTTGCGGAGATTAAGGCGTCTATTCTCCGCAAAAGTGCGTGCTTTTCCGCTTTATGCACTATATTTGCATGTAATTGTAAGCAATACTCATTAAAAGGACAGGCATGAAAAGAGCAAACATATATATATGGCAGCAGCCCGATTGGCCTCATTTTACGTGGGATAGCACGGCCTTTAGCCAGTCGTTGGCTATGGTGAATATGCTCCGTGGCAAACTCTTGGGCAGAATTTCGATGTTCGGACTTGAAGCACAAAGCGAGTCGGTGCTCAACTCTGTGTCCGAAGAGATTATTCACTCTGCCCAAATAGAGGGCGAAATCCTTAATTGTGATAGTGTCCGTTCATCTGTGGCCAAGCAGTTAGGATTGAAGTACGAAGGATTACCCACTGCCGATCACTACGTGGAGGGCGTTGTGCAAGTGATGGTAGATGCTATTACCCAATATGCTGCGCCTCTCAGCGATCAGCGTTTGTTTGCTTGGCACGCGGCCTTGTTCCCCATGGGCCGAAGTGGACTTTATAAGATAGATGTAGGACAATGGCGAAGAGGCGAGGAACCCATGCAAGTGGTATCGGGTGTAATGGGGCATGAAACGGTACACTATGAGGCTCCACCAAGCGACGATGTACCCTATATGATGCAGGAGTTCCTGACTTGGGTGAATGCCTCGCAGCCCATCGACCCTGTTGTCAAAGCCGCCATTGCTCATCTATGGTTTGTTAGCATACACCCTTTCGACGATGGTAACGGACGCATCTGTCGCACCATCACCGAACTTCTGCTTTCGCGGGCCGATCAAACCTCGCAGCGTTATTATAGTCTGTCTACCGAGATTTTGACGCATCGTAAGGACTATTACGTGCAATTAGAGCGTGCACAGCATGGTGGAACCGATGTAACGCAGTGGATATCATGGTTTCTGCACACTTTGCAGCAAGCGCTTCAAACAGCTCTGCTCAAGACTGAGAATGTGGTGCGTAAAGTGAAGTTTTGGCAGGAACATCGCTTAACTCCTATCAACAATCGGCAGCGCAAAGTTGTAAATATGCTCTTTGATGGCTTCGAGGGCAAGCTCACATCTTCAAAATGGTATAAGATTAACCACTGCTCGCAAGATACTGCCACACGCGACATCAATGATTTGATAAAGAAAGGCATATTGCAACCTGCTGCCGAGGGTGGACGTAGCACAAGTTATACGTTGGTGGAATGATGATGTGATTTTCATACACTAAATAAAGGCTCACAGACAGCTAATTACACGCTTGTCTGTGAGCCTTGCCTTAATGCACGATGCCCGACGCCTCCCGAGGCTGCTGATAAATGCCCCGACGCGAGACGCGTCGCCCCCATTAGAGCGCAAATCCCTGGCACAACAGTCCTTTACATGGCTTCAAAGTTGCTTTTTAACCTGTAAATCTGATAGAAAACGCTACCACTAATGGGGGCGACGCGTCCCGCGTCGGGAAAAATGCAAAGTTCATACACAAAATAAAGGCTCACAATTTATATCAAGCCAGCCTCCACCATGCGCACCACGCGCTCCGTATACCGGTCGTCGCCATCGGGGTCATACTTCTTGTTGAGGCTGTTGCCAAACAGCACGGCAATGCCCTGGTACAGGTTGGCCTTGAACGGGCCGATAAAAGCCTTGGCTATGGCGTAGCCCGTCTGGTTGCACTCGCGGTTGACCAGCTTGATGAGCAGGCGCCCCTGCGAGCGTGTCAGCTTTTTAAGCGCCGGGCCATATTGCGCCTTCAGTCCGCGCTCCACCTCCTTGATGTGGGCATCGCGCGAGCGCTTGTCAGGCAGCTGGTCGAGCACCTCCACCGTCTCGATAATGGTAAGTTTGGCCAGTTTGGCCCATGGCAACACCTTCTTTACGTTGTATACCAGGCGGTTGTACTCCGCCCGCTCGCGGTCGTTCTTAAACGTGAGCGGTGCATACTTGGGCAGCGCCGGCATGATAATGTGCGGAATGGTCTTGCCCTTGTACTGCACGGTGCCCATCTGCGTCATAATGGGCACCTCCACCTCCTCCACCTCCGTGTTTTGCTTTCCTGCATCATCGGTGGGCTGCTGCGCCAGCATGGGGGCGCAGGGGGCAAGCAGCATGAATAGCATGACTATTATTTTGTATAACATCTGATAGTATACTGTTATTGGCTTATTTGGCAACAAAAGTACGAAGTTTGTATCTCTTACAGCGTTATTATATATTAAAGACTTTGCACTTTCCCGAAAAATATCGTTACTTTGTAAGTATTAAGCCCGCTCTTGGGAGCAGCTGTAAACCAAAACCATGAAATTATGGCAAAGAAAGATAAAAAGGGAGGCTCTGGCTCGCGCCTTAAGAAAAAGGCCGTGGCACAACAGCTCGTCGACCTGTTCAACGAGTTTCCTGAAAAAGAATATGACGTAAAGGACCTGTTTGCCCACTTCAAGGCAAGCAACCACCCGGCCAAAATGATTGTGATGGACGCCCTCAACGATTTGGTGCTCGACGATTATGTAACCTCCGACGGACAGGGGCACTACCGCAATGCTGTGCGCTCTAACGTGATGGAGGGCACATTTGTGCGCAAGCGCAACGGGCGCAACTCGTTTGTGCCCGACGATGGCGGCAAAAGCATACTGGTGTGTGAGCGCAACTCGCTGCACGCGCTCGACGGCGACCGCGTGAGGGTGACCATGCTGGCACGCCGCGCCGGACACACACGCGAGGCCGAGGTGACCGAAATACTTGAACGCGCCAACGACACCTTTGTAGGACAACTGCAGGTGGAGCGCGGCTACGGCTTTCTTGTGACAGAGAGCCGCTCGCTGGCCAACGACATCTTCATACCCAAAGACAAACTTAACGGCGGGCAAAACGGCGACAAGGCCGTGGTAAAGATTATTGAGTGGCCCAGCGACTCGAAAAGCCCCATTGGCAAGGTGGTGGACATACTTGGCAAGCAGGGCGAGAATAATGCCGAGATGCATGCCATACTGGCGCAGTACGGACTGCCGTACACCTACCCCGAAAAGGTGGAGAAGGCGGCCGAAAAGCTTACGCCCGACATCACGCCCGAGGAGATAGCACGTCGCGAGGACTTTAGAGAGGTGACTACCTTTACCATCGACCCGCACGACGCCAAGGACTTTGACGATGCGTTGTCAATACGCCAGCTGCAAAAGGGCCTGTGGGAGGTGGGTGTGCACATTGCTGATGTGTCGCACTATGTGAAGGAGGGCGACATCATTGACAAGGAGGCAGTGAAGCGTGCCACCAGTGTCTACCTCGTCGACCGCACCATACCCATGCTGCCCGAGCGCTTGTGCAACTTTATATGCTCACTGCGACCCGATGAGGAGAAACTGGCTTACTCTACCATATTCCACATCAACGACAAGGGCGAGATAAAGGACTGGCACCTGGCACACACGGTGATTAAGAGCAACCGCCGCTTTACCTACGAGGAGGTGCAAACCATACTCGAGCGCAACGGTGTGGCCTCGGAGGCCGACCTCAACCTGCCGGGCGAACACCCCGAACCGCTGCCCGCTGGTGCTGAGCCCGAGGGCGAATATGCTACCGAACTCATACAGCTTGACAAATTTGCCAAGATACTGCGCGCCAAACGCTTCAAAAACGGCTCAATAGGCTTTGACCGCTCAGAGGTGCGCTTTGAGGTGGACGAAAAGGGGCACCCCATCAGCACTTATGTCAAGGTGGCCAAGGACGCCAACAAGCTGGTTGAGGAGTTTATGTTGCTGGCCAACCGCAGTGTGGCACAGATGATAGCCGTGGTGCCGCGCGGCCGAAAGCCAAAGGTGTTTGTCTACCGTATTCACGATGTGCCCGACCCCGAAAAGATGGAGAAGCTCAGTGGCTTCGTGGCACGCTTTGGCTATAAAATACGCACCGAGGGCACCAAAACCGAGGTGAGCAAGAGCCTTAACCGCCTGCTCTCAGACATTAAGGGCAAAAAGGAGGAAGAGGTGGTTGAAATGGTGGCGCTGCGTGCCATGATGAAGGCGCGCTACAGCACACACAACATTGGCCACTACGGCTTGATGTTTGACTATTACACCCACTTTACTTCGCCTATACGACGCTATCCCGACACCATGGTGCACCGCTTGCTCACACGCTATGCTGAGGGCGGACGCTCGGTGAGCCAGACAAAATATGAGGACTTGTGTGAACACGCCTCGAACATGGAGCAGTTGGCTGCCACGGCTGAGCGCGCCTCTATCAAGTATAAGCAGGTTGAGTTCATGGCCGACCGCATTGGCCAGGAGTTCGACGGCACAGTGAGCGGTGTGACGGAGTTTGGCTTGTATGTGGAGATTACCGAGAACTCGTGCGAGGGCATGGTTCCGCTGCGCTTGTTGCTCGACGACTACTATGAGTTCGACGAGCGCAACTTCTGCCTGGTGGGCCGCCGCTACCGCAAGCGTTACAGCCTGGGCGACAAGGTGCGCATACGTGTGGAGCGCGCCAACCTTGAGCGTCGCCAGCTCGACTTTGCCCTGGTGGGCGACGAGGGGGGCGATATAAAGCCCGAAAAGGCTGCCAAGGGTGGGGGCGCACCCGTGCCGCCACCTGAGGCCAAAAAGGCTAAGGGCGGCAAAAAGAGTTATGCCAAGAAGAATAAGCGCCCGCGCGCCGGACGTGCCAAACGCGCTGCAAAATAATAAAGGGCGGTCGTAATAATTCTGAATTTTCAGGTTAACGAGTTAACAAGTTGACTGGTTAACAAGTAAGTATGCTATACACTACTTATTATGTTAAAGTCATAATGGTAAGAAGCTAATAAAGCTTGGCAAACTTACCTGTTAACCCGTTAACTTGTCAACTTGTTTACTAATTCCGCCAACGCGTTTTCCTTGTATAACCTAACCTTTTATGCAGAATACTTTAACCGACGAAATAGAGCGGCACGTGCAGCGCGCCATGAACACGCACTCCGACTTTGTGTGGCTCAGCCAGTTGCTGCACAATGCAACTGGCGAATATATCAGTCCTACTACGCTCAAGCGGTTGTGGGGCCACCAAACGGACTATTGCCACCCGAGCCCTTATACGCTCAATCTGCTCTCGCGCTATTTGGGCTATGCCGACTACGATGCCTTTAAGCGGGGACTGCATGCCGACTATGCGTCGAGCGCCATACAAACACGCTGCTACATGGCGGCAAACTTGAGCGAGGGCGATGTGCTCACGCTCACGTGGCGCCCCGACCGCCGTATGCTGGTGCGCTATGTGGGCAACGACAGTTTTGAGGTGGTGGAGGTTGAAAACTCTAAGTTATATGTGGGCGACACCTTTACTTGCCAGTCGTTTGTTGAGGGCGAAATGGCTGTGCTCAGCAATTTGCTACATAATGGCAAAGGCCCCTTTGTCTACCTCATAGGCAAGCAGGGTGGCGTGGGCATCACGCCCGATTTTACCCCCCCACCAGCAAGTGACAGTTGTGCTCTTTGACTGACGGACAGATTTATATAGGTGTTGTTCGGTAAAACGTAAACAAGCTAACGCTACCTCTAATGGGGGCGACGCGTCCCGCGTCGGGAAAAATGCCATGTTTTTCGCTTTACACTGCTGAGGCTGCCGCTAACGCGGGAAACAGAAGGACATAAGAACATAAGAACAAAAGATAACGTTTGTGCTTGCCGCTTACCGCGGAGACATAAGAACATAAGCTACATAAGAAACATATAAGGCCG
>ERZ1026776.423-NODE-423-length-29496-cov-16.655379_pt1 | contig 29496 bp, 30 predicted proteins | sample MGYA00380125_ERZ1026776 | MGnify/ENA primary metagenome ERZ1026776 (study PRJEB33269, sample SAMEA4719761) | human gut metagenome | biome: human-associated habitat; feature: organic feature; material: feces | place: Cameroon | collected 2013-10 ...
ATTAAAGTGTTAAAAATCAGTAACTTAGCTGCACCGAAATAACACCATTTTTTATGCCGGATTTTTGATTCGAATTTTGAACACCCTACCTGCAAGGGCAAAAGCTTTAAAATTCATCTAACTCAACTTTCGCAAATAGGGAAGTTTAAGAAGTTAAAGCCATATGCTTTACAGCTAAATATACAAACAATAAGGCTGTTGTCTTAACTCCTTAACTCCCTTAACTCCCGAACATCTCCCTTACCCCCCAAAAAATAAACAAAAACCATTAATAAAAATGCAAATCAGGCTATACGAAAAAGCAGAGCTCGCTCTGCTCTACTTCCCCCATTCGACCCCCAAGGTCGCAGTCAACCGACTCTCACGTTGGATCAAGAACATTCCCGAACTCTACGTCGCACTGCAACGGTGCAACGTAGGGAAGAACTCTCATTTCTACAGCCGCCAACAAGTAGATCTCATCTTTCAGTACCTTGATGAACCCTGAAGCATGCTGTAGCAGCTCATGCTGCTACAGCTCTTTGCAAAGAACTGTCCGAAACTACTCCCGTCTATCTTCCCTTGCCATAAGGATTCTTTCGAAACAACTCCCATCTATCTTCCCTTGCCATAAGGATTCTTTCGAAACAACTCCCTTCTTTCTTTTGCCATAATGATTGATCTTTTCTAAAATCACCCCGTCCCTCTTTACCATTAAAGAGGGCTCCACCGCTTTCCCCAAGCCCCTTTCCCCTCAGGGGACAGGGGATGTGCCAACCGCCCTACTCGGTGCTCAAACCGCTTCGCTATAAGGTTGGCGGACCATCAGAGGTCTTCGCCAGCAGCAGAGCTGCGGTTTGCGGTATGCGACCGCATGGACACGAATCGCTTAGGGGCTGTTGTCTTAACTCCTTTAACTTCTGAACATATGAAACTTGAGTGAATTACTTATGCAGCTTTGCCAAATTCATAAATGCTATTGCTGTAAATTTGCTAAAACAGATCAGAATGAGTTCCTGTATCAAGCAAGCAAAGGATTAACTCGTCATGATTGTATTTCCAGACTAAAATCCAATCAGGAAGTATATGACAATCATTCCAACCTTCATAATTGCCATGCAATGGGTGATTTTTGTATTTTGCAGGTAATTGTTCTCCTTTCATTAAAATAGTCACAACTTCCTCAAACAAAGACTTGTCATATCCTCGTTTGATACACTTCTTGTACGATTTCTTAAATCTTCCAGAGAGTTGTAACTTATACATTTTTAAGCATCTAAATAGTTCATCATTTCCTCTAATGTGTCGAAGTTTTTCACGTTTCCCTTCTTAACATCAAGAATGGCCTTGTCCAACTCTGTCTTGGAAGTTTCAGAGTTTACAGTATTGGCTTTCCATCCCATCCTGTTAGCCAATTCCTTCAAAAACTGAATGTCTGAACTCGGAAGTTGTAAATTGACCGATTGTATTGTTACATCCATAATAAAATCTTTTTTATTGCTGCAAAAATACGATTTCTTTTCTGAAAAAGCAAAGAATCTCTGCATTTTTTTACTCCACTTTTGCAAATGGGGAGATTTTCAGGAGGTTTTGTGTTGTCACAGCATCATCAAACAGCCCCTAAGCATCTACCAAACAGTCCCTAAGCATCTACCATGCAGCCCCTAAGCATCTACCAAACAGCCCCTAAGCAAGTCCTTGAGTGAAAGCGGGTTTATCCCCGCACAAAAAACCGCAGCTCCGCTGCTGGCGAAGACCTCTGATGGTCCGCCAACCTTATAGCGAAGCGGTTTGAGCACCGAGTAGGGCGGTTGGCACATCCCTTGTCCCCTGAGGGGAAAAGGGCTTGGAAAAAGAGGTGGAGCCCTCTTTAATGGTAAAGAGGGACGGGGTGATTTTAGAAAAGAATTCATTAATACTAATGAAATCCAGGTGGGTTTTCGAAAAAGATCATCATTAATACTAAGGAAATCAGGTGGTTTTTTGAAAGCCCCTTCACAATCAATTGCGAAATGATGCAATCAAAAAGCATCATTTCGCATCATTTGGCACCATTTCTCATGACATGTTTTATTTGGCATCATTGCCAAATAAAATCATCGTATCTTTGCATTGTCATTCAGAGAGAATGAACTTAGTGCACTCAAGTAATACATTAACCAAAATCTAAAAGATCTATGATTCTCTACAAGTTAGTAAAAAACAACAACAAAAAGTTTCCAGGAACGTACGGCAAGTACTATGCCCGTCCTGCAGTCACCGCAACCATCAGCATCGACCAACTCGCAGAGCACATGTCGAGCCACAACACACCCTTCTCGGCAGGAGCCGTACGCGGCATCCTCACCGACATGGTGAAGTGCGTCAAGGAACTCGTCCTCAGCGGCTACTCCGTGAAGATCGACGACCTCGCCATTTTCTCCATTGGCATCCGACCCAAGAAGGGAGCCGACACGAAGGAATCCTTCACCGTGGCAAAGAACATAGAGGGCGTCAAGCTCCGTGCCCGTGCCACAGGCAAGCTCACCAACAGCCGTCTCGACCTCGACGCCACCCTCAAGGATGCAGCCGACATCCTCGTCACCTCTTCCACCACGAAGCCAGGCGGCACCACAGGCGGAGGCACCACTACCCCATCCGGCGGCTCTGACAGCAACCCATCAGGAGGCTCTGGCAGCAACCCATCAGGAGGCGAGAATACCGGCGGCGAAGGAGAGTAATGTCTTAACTCCCTTAACTTCTCGAAAAAACATTAACCATTAAAAAAATAAACCATTATGAAAAAAGAAACATTAAAAAACATCATCAACTTCGTCATCACCGTTCTCACCGCCATTGCCGGCGCCTTCTGCGTCACCAGCTGCGGCAGAATGTAGACGAACCAACCCCATCGTTTGTTAACCAAAAAAAATCTAACGACTATGCAAAATCACCGTAACATCTCTCTCATCGTGCTGCATTGCAGCGCGACGAGAGTCACCCAGAGTTTCACCATCGAGCAGCTCGAAGCCTGCCATAAAGCCCGTGGCTATAGCAGCGTCGGCTACCACTACTACATCACCCGCGACGGCACCCTCTACCCCTGCCGACCCGAGAACGAAGTAGGCGCCCACGCCCTCCACTTCAACAAGAACAGCATAGGCATCTGCTACGAAGGCGGACTCGATGCCAAGGGTCGTCCTGCCGACACCCGTACCGAAGCTCAGAAGATCACCATGGAAGAATTGCTCCGCAGCCTCTGCGTCGACTTCCCCGATGCCGAGATCCTCGGTCACTGCGACCTCCCCGGCGTCCGCAAGGCCTGTCCCTGTTTCGACACCCGCAAATGGCTCAAGGAGATCCATTTCCACATCTGAAACTCCTTAACTCCCTTAACTTCCTTACTCAAGTTTCGCAAGTGGTTTAAGTACGGGCTGAAGGCCCAAAAGCTCTTAGCCCAGGGCATCGCCCTGGGTTTTTTATGGTCGCAAACCTGGCGCCCTGTAAGGGCAAAAGCTTTACATATCGCAACTGATTTACCATTTTTATTATGTGTATTTTAAAGCTTTTGCCCTTACAGGGCGCATTCAGACTGACATCATACCCAGGGCGATGCCCTGGGCTAAGAGCTTCTGCCCCTTCAGGGCGTGCTGGTTGCGAGGGTTTGCATACTGTGCTTCGGGCGGAGAACATTGGCTCAGGGCATGCTGATTCTATAAGTTTCTGACCTTATAGGCGGTCTAATAAGGCTGTTGTCTTAACTCCTTTAACTCCCTTAACTTCATACATTTTTTCTTTTATCATGCCTCCCGCTCGTGAAAGTCGGAGGCTTTTTTTATCAAAATTAAGCCAATCTTTTTGCATATATCACATGAAAACATTATCTTTGCAGAAGATAAGCTGCACTCGGCAATTTGAAAGTAAATCTTTCATTGCACTCATTTGCATTATCTTTGCAGAAGATAAGCTGCACTCGGCAATTTGAAAGTAAATCTTTCATTGCGCTCATTTGCATTATCTTTGCAGAAGATAAGCATATTAATCAAGGAGAACCAAACATGACAGACATCAGCAACAGAAAGCTGCCGACAGGCATTCAATCGTTCAAAGAAATCAGAGAAGAAGGTTATCTTTATGTAGACAAGAGCGACCTCATCTGGCATTTGGCGAATCATGGCAAAAAGTACAACTACCTGAGCCGTCCCCGCCGTTTCGGCAAGTCAATTCTTATCAACACACTACAGATGTACTTCGAAGGGAGAAAAGAACTCTTCGAGGGACTGAAAATCATGCAGTTAGAGAAAGAATGGAAACAATATCTTGTCATCCGTCTCGATATGAGTCTGGCAGGAGCCGAACCACAGTCAATCAAATCCTACCTTAGCGATACATTCCAGGAGTACGAAGACACATATCGTATCACACCTTCCGATAGTGCCACGCTCGCCGTAAGATTCATGCGCATCATCACCACAGCAGTCAAGCAAACCGGCAACAAGGTAGTTATTCTCATCGACGAATACGATTCTCCGCTGCAACATTCATGGAAGACAGAACATCACAAAGCCTGCACCGAAGTCTATCGCGATGTCTTTGCGGTACTGAAGGCATGCGACGAATACGAGAAGTTTGTCTTCATCACGGGCATCACAAAGTTCACGCAGATTTCACTTTTCTCCGTGCTCAACAATTTGACCAATATCAGTTTCCTGCCAGAATATGCAACCATCTGTGGCATCACAGAAGAAGAAATATTAACAAACTTCAAGCCAGAGCTGGAGAAAATGGGCGAAGTCAACAACTGGACACTTCAGGAAACTCACGACAAGTTGAAAGCCTACTATGACGGCTACCATTTCAGCCGCCGCAATATGACAGACATCTACAACCCCTATAGCCTGATCAACGCATTGAGCACACAAGAGCTCAGCAATTACTGGGCAGCATCAGGGGCCACTTCGCTGATACCGAAGTTTGTCGACAACATGGAGCTTCGATTGAAGAACTTCGAGAATTGCCGTATCATGCGAAACACCTTAGAGACATCCGATGTCAGTGCAGGAGGTGCCGAGCTGTTCCTTTACCAGTCAGGCTACCTCACCATCAAGAAGTACGACGAGTTTGGCTATACACTTGGCTTCCCCAACGAAGAGGTGAAACAAGCCCTTTACGACCAGGTTCTCCCATCCCTCGCCCTCCGTTCAGAGAGCGACCTCCAATCGCTCCAAGCCAACCTGTACGCCCAATTAGGGACAGGCGAGACAGACGAGGCAATGAAGACCCTGAAGGCCTTGATAGCCGACGTGCCGTACAGCAATAAGAAACTCGCCTCCATGGATATGGAAGAACGTTATCGTCTCATTATCAGTACTATCCTCAATGCCATTGGACTAAAGGTTGAAGTAGAGAAAATGATTTCCACAGGCAGAATTGACATGACAGTACAGACCTCCCGTTATATCTACGTAATAGAATTGAAATTGCAAAACAACGGAGGCAAGTCTGCTGCCACTCATCAGATTTTCGACCGCCAGTATCTGGAACCTTTCCTTGCAGACAGCCGTCAGGTCATCGGATTAGGCCTTGAGCTCGACGATAAAGGCAAAGGTCTCATAGATTGGCAAGAAGTCCAGCAGTAATTCCTGCATCAACAAGCACCCATCAGCAGCAATCACCCAGCAAGCAAGTATCAAGCAAACTGCAAGCAGTATGCACCAAGCAGCCCATAACCAAGTCCTTGAGTTAAAGCGGGTTCATCCCCGCACAAAAAACCGCAGCTCCGCTGCTGGCGAAGACCTCTGATGGTCCGCCAACCTTATAGCGAAGCGGTTTGAGCACCGAGTAGGGCGGTTTCCTCTTCTTCCCTGAGGGGAGAAGACCGAGATGAGAGGTGGACCCTCCCTTAAGGGTAAGGGAGGACTGGTGGGTTTTCGAAAGACCCCCTCTATCAAATAATTTAAAAATTTACATTCTCTTCCGCAGCCATACCCATGTCCTCCCTTTCCGGCAGCCTGTATCTCAGGTCCCTGTCCTGGATGAAGATATGATTGAGCGTGTACTCCAGCGACTCGAGCGTCTTCTCTCTCCTCTCCCCTTTCAGTTCACACTCCCAGACGGTGATGCAGTGCCACCTCATCCTTGCCAGCTGTTTCTGTTCCTCCCGGTCCCTCTCCCTATTGCGTGAGATTTTCCTCTCCCAGAACTCCGTATTCGTCTTCGGCATCCTGAAGTATTTGCACCCCTCATGACCATGCCAGAAGCAACCATTCACGAAGATGCACGTATGGTATTTGCGCAATACGATGTCTGGGTGTCCAGGCAGCCTCGGGTTATTCACCCTGTACCTGAACCCCCTGCTCCACAAGTATTTCCGCACCACCATCTCCGGCTTCGTATCCTTGCTCTTAACGGCCGCCATATTCTTGTGCCGCTGCTCTATAGACAAATATTATATTTTAAATGGAATCTTATTCTTTCTAAACAAATGCCCAGAACATATCCTCATTTGGTCATTTGTCAAATTATGAATCTGAATCCATAAACGTTTACCCCTATATTCTGGCAAACTCTCATAAATGCGCTTTAAAAAGCCATGTTCTGAGCAGAATCCTTTTTCTCGAATTTTAAATAAAAGTTCACCCCTACCTTTTACATCTCCATAGCCGACAAAGCTTTTTACAACAATTTCAACCATGTGGCTTTTTCTATCGCCACACTTATCTTGTTCACGTTCATAATCAGGATCCATCATATTATATACATCTAATATTTCTATTCTTTTTTCCAAATACCTTTTCTGCATATTATCAATTTTTACGTTTATCAAGCAAAAAACCGATAAACTCATCAGAGATATTAGAGATTTCTCCTTTATCATAGATGGTCAACAAATCAATGATAATGGAATCTCCTTCCTGGTAAAGATTGTAAGTGATGACCCTTGCACCACCACTCTTACCTTTACCCTTACTGGCTATTGCCATTCTTATCTTTCTGACACCTTTGCCAAGATTAGTACCTTGAAATGGATCAATTACAAGAGAGGCTTTCAAATCATTAATATCACTTTTTAAAGAACGATATTTTTTAGAAAGACGCTTAAATTGTATTAAGAACTCATTCCCAACACGTATTTCAACTTCCATAACTAATCCTCCTCATCAAGTTTAGCCATAAAATCATCAAAACTCATCGGCTTAGTTCCATTCTTCTTATGAGCTTCCATTTCATCAAGAGCACGGTTGAGGCTTTCTGCCACATAGGCTTCCTGCTCTGCTTGGCTCATATATCTTTCCTGGTAACTATTTTCTGATTTGGAGATAGAACTGGCTAATTTTTCAGCATAGTCTTTGAGCTTAGCGACAAATTCGTCAAGCGTATATTGACCTGTAGAAGGTACTTGAAACTGAATATTAATCGTTTCCATCTTATTCCTTTCTTTTAAATTAACACCACAAAATTAGCGAAAAGAATTGGAAATGCCAAAGAAAAGAACAACTTTCTTCACTTTAAGATACAAAAAAGACTTTTTATTCTTCTACAATAGCATCCAATACGCTCCGCAAATTCCCTATCAGAAAGAAAGGGAGATTGATCAACGAAAACTCCTTGCCATGAATGGGCTTGACCTTATCTATAGAATAAGGCTTTGAATGAATACTTTTGTTTGTCATAAAAACACTTTTTCTTTTATTATAAGATACTTTCTACTACCCACACATCCGCAGCAGCCCAGTCGAGCCCCTGTAATTCTTCCTTACAGCACCATTTACTATCAGCATGTTCTTTCAGCTTAAAGCCGTTAGCCTCAGCTTTAGGCGTGCAGAGAAAAGCGGTCATGGTGATAGAAAAATCTGGATATTCATGGGTGACGGTGGTCAGTTTCTCTCCCACCTCCACAGGATATTCCATCTCCTCCATCAGCTCACGAGCCAATGCCTGTTGGGGAGTTTCACCAGGTTCTATTTTACCACCCGGAAACTCCCATTTATAGCTGGTATATTCAAACTTGGTCTTGCCCTTCTGCATACAGAGGTATTTGCTGTCATGGCAAACTACAGCTGCAACAACATAATAATGTTTCATAATTTCATCTCCCTCATTCAATAATTTACTCCATCCATTGGAAATCCTCTTGCAGTTCAGGCGGCAAAGGATTGTCCATGTGAATATCATACAATATAGACCCATTCTTCGTCACACCCTTTCTTGCATTCTCCAAGTGACCAGTACCCATATATGTATAAGGTAGAGTAATTCCATTCTCCGCACTTACTTTTCTGACAAACACCAGTGCCTGTTGAGCAACCTGTTGCAGAGCCTCCTCTTTGGCAGATATGCGAGCAATACTCTCCCATTGGAAAACATCAGGAAATAAGAACTTATCATTATACTTCAAATGATCATCCAGAGAAGCATCCTTCTTCAAACCAGCAAAAATATACATATTTCCATTCTTATAATAGGTGCCAATCTGATTGTGCTTCGGATTCTCCAGTATCTTCAAGAGCACCTGATCCTGACGATAATCCTGCCACAACAAGAAATCATCTTGCGTGTCTGCATATCTTGCCTCATATTGCGTCAAACCATAGTTGAGCAAATCTTGCAGATAAAGCTCATATTCCTGTTCACTTTCTCCACACAGATACACATTATCATCCTTTATCTTCACCGCACCACCATCTTCCAGGAAACGCAAAGCGTGCTCCAACTGCTCATGCTTGAAATTAGAGATTTCATTCCGCACATTCTTTTCTATACGAGTCAATGAATTCTCACCATCCAGCAAACTCTTTACCACCAAAAACTCGTGCTCTCTCACCAATGGCAAAAGACTCGACAGATAATTGATGCAAGCTATTTGCTCATCAGAGAATACAGGCAGTCCCTCTTCTTCTATACCTTTCAAGAACCCATAATAAGAATTGGTTTTCTTGGAACCTATCTTTATCTTCATAAATTTCAAGAGATTAGGAGCATAGTCGCTATTCATATAGTCCATGTGTGATGGATAAGAAGGAGTTTTCAGATAAGCCTTGAAGTTCTGATAATCCATCTTCAGATAGTTGATGCGATTAAAATTCTCGCTCTCTATCTTGTCGATGATTTCCTCTTTTGAAAGATCGTCGATGTGGATTTCTACACCATAATCACTCAAGCCTAAACTTTTGAAATCATTCCTGACCATAAACTTCAGGAGTTTCTTCTCTAATATAGAATTACGAGAAAGACTACCCAGCGCCAAAGCGATATGAACGCTGCGCTTATAGCTATTTCCGATAAAGTCGAGTATCGTGACGTAGGGCTTATTGGTATATTTACGAAGTCCTCGACCCAATTGCTGTAAGAAGATTGTGCTCGACTCCGTAGGGCGCAAAAAGAGCACCATATTGACACCTGGAATATCCACACCCTCATTCAGAATATCTACAGCAAAGAGGATTTCCAATTTCTGATTTTCATCTTGCAAATCATTGTAAGCACGAATACGTTCACCAGTTTTGTTCTTCCCACTCAAGAATGCTGTATGATAAAAATCGCCTAAGTTATCAGCCATCATCCTTGCGTGCTGTATGTTGCGACAGAAAGCCAATGCCTTCAGTTTCTGCCCTTCCATACGATGTTTCTCTATCTGCTGATGGATAAACTCGCAGTTTTCAGGCATAGAGATTTGCGTTATTAATCGGCGTTCACCTGAAGAGGTCAAGCCATAATCTACCAATTCATCACGAATACCATAATAATGGAAAGGCACGATCAGGTCGTTGATGATTGCATCTCGGAGCCTCAACTCATAGGGGATATTATTGCCGAAGATTTCTACCACATCCTGATTGTCCATACGATTCTCGGTAGCTGTCAAGCCCAACAAGAATTCTGGTTCAAAATAGTCGATAATCTTGCGATAACTATCCGCCACAGCATGATGACACTCATCGATAATGATATAATCAAATTCTTTCTTGGCAAAGAGTTCGAGCGAACGGCACATGGAGACATTGGTAGAAAACAGGAAATCCTCACCAGACTCCTTTGCCTCTGCATTATACAATCCACAAGTCTTTGCGCCACCAAATACCTTTTGGAAGGTATCTAATGATTTCTTAAGGATGGAACTTTCATGAACAATATAGAGCAATCTGTCAGGATTGAAATTGAGCGCATCGAAAGCTGCCAAATAAGTCTTTCCCGAACCCGTGGCAGAAATTACCAATGCCCGCTCCTGTCCGATAGCCCGATAGCGATTCAGTTCTCTGAGCGCTTTGCGTTGCATATAGTTGGGCTTGATGTCAGAGTTAGCCATATCATAATCCATATCCCAGCGTTCAATGGCAAAGTTGAGTTTGGTGGCATAAGTCTTGATTCTGTCCTGAGACAATTCATAAGTCTTGTCCCATAGTTTTTCAAACTCAGCCATCGCATCAAGATAGGCCTCTGCATCTCGCTCGCAATCCACCACCAAATCCCATTCTATGTTTTTCAGCAAAGCATAACGAGTGATATTGGATGAGCCCACAACCATTTCTACCCTATTATCTTCCATCTCGAAAATATAGCCTTTGGAATGAAATCCATTGGTAGAATAGTTTTTCTCATCATGGAAGCATTCATCATCCAGATGGCATTCGAAATGAGGGAATTGCGTTAAGCTCATGAAAAAGTTCAAAGATTCCACATCCGTGAAGTTCTGATAGGTAGAAGTTATGATTCTGCCTTTAGCTCCACGTTCCAAAGCTGCCTTGATGTCTTTCGCCAAAAGTACTAAGCCAGCTTTCTTGATAAAGCTGACTGAGAAATCAAATGATTTACAACGTCGCAAATTCATCTGAATGGTTGACAGAAAAGATGTCTCGGTATAATTAGTTAAAAATCTCGATTTCATAAGCCTGTACAATTTGCTTGCAAAAATACAAAAAAGAATCCATATACTTCACTTTTCCTCTTATTTTTCAAATCTTCGCTTCCCCAAAAAGAATTATTATGGGATAGGGAGAATTCCGAAAACCTTATTGACACTTAATGACACCTACCTTTAATGACACCTTTTCTCGAAGATTTTATCATTTATCTGATGGGCTTGACTTTTCCCTTTTACCTTATAAAAAGTCTTTTTTGCGCATATTTTTCAGATATAATTTGGTGCTTTTAGAGAAAAAGTGTACTTTTGGGGAAGATATTTAATTGAAAGAGAAGATTATGGCAAAATTAACAATACCAGCAAGTAATGGGCATTATAACTTATTTGAGTTTCCATTATGCGACTTATCTAAAACATTTAAATTAGAGGAGGACAAATTATGAAAACAATAAAGGGGATTGGAATAAAGAGCCGAAACTTCGATAAATTCAAGAAAGTAGCCGATCTCATCTATTTTGATGGGGCACTGTTGTCGCACTATGTAACAAACAACGGCGACAACTATCTCTTCTATTGGATTGACCAAGATGATACGGACAATCGCTGGATGTTCATCAGAATCGATTACGACATGATACAAAAATACATCAAGAAAAAGTTGACTTTGCGCAATGTACTGAGTTCGCCATTAGATGACATAGTATATACTGTAGATATAGATATAGAAGGAAAACATCACAACTTCCAGGCCCACTCTATAGAAGATCTTCCAGAAGACTATCTCCCTGCCGAAGATTCTTATTACGAATTTGAACCAGAAGATGTCAACAAAGAGAACATGTCTATAGCAGAAATGAGTGGCAAGAAGCTCGATTGGTTCCGCAAGGTCTGCGCTGCGGTACTATAACTCATAGCGTGATAATTTTCAAGAAACGAGCAACGCACTAACTACCCCCACATCCGCAGCTGCCCAGTCGAGATCTTTCAAACTTCGGACACTTAATGACACCTAACCTTAATGCTTCTTACGTCCAAAATTCGGAGTCGCCAGTGGGTTGCATCTCACCTCCACAACGGGGGCATGTGTGATGGTCCCAGAGGTGTATGCGGTCGGAACCGCAACGGAGGCAGAGTCTGCCTACAAGGGAGTTGAAGCTGGGGGCGGCATCTCCTATGACGCCGCCTACAACAAGGGGGACTATGTTGTGGCAGTCGGGGCAGGTCATGGCTTCTATGTGTTGGCCCATGAAGCCACGGCCTTCATATATGTCCGTGGCATAACCGCATTTCTTGCATTTATATTTGCTTTTTCTTGACATAATAGTGTTTTTTTTTCGAAAACCCACCAGTCCTCCCTTACCCTTAAGGGAGGGTCCACCTCTCATCTCGGTCTTCTCCCCTCAGGGAAGAAGAGGAAACCGCTCCTCCTCGTCGCTCGTAACCATTTCATTCTATGGTTGGCGGACCATCAGAGGTCTTCGCCAGCAGCAGAGCTGCATTTTGCGGTATGCGTCCGCATGGATACAAATCGCTTATAGGCTGCTTGCTCGATGCTTGATGAGTGCTCACTCGATGCTTGCTTGCTGGGGGCTGGTGATTGCTGCCAAGGGTTATTTGGAGAGTTTCTCGGTCAACATGTTCTTGAGGAAGAGGGTGTTGCCGAGGATGTAACGACGCCACATGCGGCGGGGCTCTTTCAGGAGACGGTAGAGCCATTCGAGACCGTGGTTCTGCCACCATAAGGGGGCACGCGCTACGGTGCCGGCAAAGAAGTCGAAGACGGCTCCGATGGTGCCTACATGACAGTGGATGTCGAGCTCTGACCAGTGGGAATAGGTCCACTTCTCTTGCTTCGGAGCTGTCATGCCTATCCACAGCAGGTCGGGATTGGAGGCATGGATGGCGGTGATGATGGCGCGGTTGTCCTCGTCGGTGAACTCGGGCTTGTAAGGGGGTGAATAGGTGGCTACCTTGAGATGGGGATATACCTCGGCGGCTCGCTTCACTATCATGTCGAGTACTTTCTGAGAGCTTCCCATAAACATCACTGTCTTAGGACTTTCGCCTTTGGCGGTTGATGCTTCACTCTCACGTTCAAGACGGTTCATCTCGTAGTCGAAGAGATCCCAGCCTGCGATGCGCTCACGAGGCTGCGACTTCGCTCCTATCCATCGGCAGGCTTTTACGATGCTCACTCCGTCGGGGATGAGTACGTCGCCACACGACAGGGCCTCGGCAAAGAGGGGATCCTTCAGGGCTGTGTTGTAGGAATGGGCGTTGATCGTATTGATGAGCAGCTTGCCCTCGGGAAGGGTGGATAGCTCGGCCTTGCTGCCCAATATCGTTAATGTCTTCAGTCGGAACATATGTCTTTGTGTTATTTGAATTGAAATTCTTAGACTCGACAAAGGTATGGCTTTTCTATGAGACTGCCAAATATTTATTAAGAAATCAGTGAAAAGAGTAAGAATGTTTGGCTAATTGAAAACTATTTCCTATTTTTGCAAAAAATAATGTGGAGGTGATTTCAAAGGAGATTTCAAAGGAGGTTTCACAGGAGGTTTCATAGGAGTTAAAGGAGTTAAGGAGTTAAGACAAGTGCTTTAGTGGGCAATGATTTCTCCAAGGGGAGTTATTGAGTTATCGCAAAGTGGTGGAAGCACGCCCTGAAGGGGCAGAAGCCCTTAGCCCAGGGCAACGCCCTGGGTATAAAGGTTGTCAGCAAGGCGCCCTGTAAGGGCAAAAGCTTTAAAATTCACCTAATGAAACTTGAAAAACCTTTGCGATATGTAAAGCTTTTGCCCTTACAGGGCGCCTTGCCCATTGGGATAACAACCCAGGGCGCTGCCCTGGGCTAAGAGCTTCTGCCCTTTCAGGGCGTGCTGGTTACATTGTACTTGCATATTGTGCTTCGGACGATGGACATTGGTTCAGGGCGTGCTGGTTGCATGGGGCTTGCATTCGTGCTTCGGGCGTTGAACATTAGGTCAGGGCGTGCTGATTATAGTAGCTTCTGCCCTTACAGGCGGTCTAAAAAGGCTGTTGTCTTAACTCCTTAACTCCCTTAACTTCTTAACTCCTGAAAGTCGTGGACTTCTATAACTTCTGAACTTGAGATAATAAAATAATATAATATATATGACACAGCAAGAAATGCTGATGAGGCAATGGGTGGATAAACTGAACCAGGCCTCGGAGGCTTACTATAACGGTAAGGGGGAACTGATGAGCGACTACGAATGGGACGCTCTGTTCGACCGGCTGAAACTGATGGAGGAGGAAACGGGGGTCACCCTGCCCGACTCGCCGACTGCTAAGGTGTCGGAAGACAACGTGGCGGGACAGAAGGAGGAACATGAGTTCCCTGCCCTGTCGCTTGCCAAGACGAAGAGTGTGGCTGAACTGGTGAAATGGGCTGACGGAAGGTGTATCTGGCTGTCGTGGAAACTGGACGGTCTGACTCTCGTCGTGACCTACGACAACGGTAGGCTGACCAAGGTGGTGACTCGTGGCAACGGGCACATCGGTACCAACATCACTCATCTGGCGCCTGCCATCGCGGGTATTCCTCAACAGATAGACGAGACGGGACACTTGGTGATTCGTGGCGAGGCGGTGATCTCCTATCCTGACTTCGAGCGATTTGTGTTGGAGACGGAGGGCGACTATGCTAATCCACGCAACCTGGCTTCGGGGTCGCTGGCTCTGAAGGACATCGAAGAGGTGAAGCCACGACATCTGCAGTGGATTCCCTTTACCTTAGTATATACGGAGCACGACATCACTTCGTGGGGCGAGAGGATGGATTTCCTGGTTTCGCTGGGCTTCAACCCCGTGGAGCGCGAACGCATCGATCACCCTACTGCTGAGAATATTCAGGCGATGGTGGACCTCTTCACCCACAAGGTGACGAACAAGGTGTTCCCCTTCCCTGTCGACGGTCTGGTGATTGCCTATGATGATACGGCGTATGCTGCTACGGGGTCGGTGACAGGCCATCATGCTACACGTGCGGGCTATGCCTTCAAATGGCAGGACACGCATGCCGACACTACTCTGGACCACATTGAATGGTCGTGTGCCGCCAATACGATTTCGCCCGTGGCTGTCTTCACGCCTGTGGAGTTGGAGGGTACTACCGTGCAGCGTGCCTCGCTCTGTAACATCAGTGAGTGTGAGCGTCTGGGCATCGGGGGCAAGGGTACGCGTCTGCAGGTGATCAAGGCCAACAAGATTATACCGAAGGTGATTCGCATCACTGAGAAGGTGGGTGTGCTCGAGGTGCCTGAGGTGTGCCCTGTATGTGGTGCACAGGCGGTGGTGACGGAGAGTGAGAGCGGCACGAAGACGCTGCACTGCACCAACCCCGACTGTACGGCCAAGCAGCTGAAGAAGTTCTCGCGATTCGTGAGCAAGGAGGGTATCAACATCGAGGGTATCTCGGAACAGACGGTTTCGCGATTTATCAACTGCGGTTTCATCCACGAATATGCCGACTTCTATCATCTGTCGCAATACAGCCACCAGATTGCTACCTTCGAGGGGTTCGGCCGCAAGTCGGTGCACAACCTCTTGGAAAGCATCGAGAAGAGCCGTACCACCGACGGTCGTCATCTGCTCTATGCGCTCAGCATTCCGCTGTGTGGCGGAGATGTGGCGAAGAGACTGCTGGCTGAATATCCGGTGGCAAAGCTCATCGAGGTGGCACGCACGGCTCTCTTCGACGACGAGCTGGCAAGCATCGAGGGTATCGGACCGGAGAAGAGTGCCAAGTTTATCGGCTTCTTCCGCGACGACAAGAACTTCGGTAAGGTGCAGCGACTCCTGAAGGAACTCGACATCAGGGAGGAGGAGTCTCAGGAGAAGGGTTCGATGTGCGAGGGACTGACCTTTGTGGTGACGGGCGACGTGCACCACTACAAGAACCGCAACGAGCTGAAGGCTTACATCGAGCAACAGGGCGGTAAGGTGACGGGAAGTGTGAGCAAGAGCACGTCCTTCCTGATCAACAACGATGCTGCCTCGGCAAGCACCAAGAACAGGAAGGCGCAGCAGTTGGGCATTCCTATCATCACGGAAGACCAATTCGTGGAGCAGTTTACGAAAGAATCATAACAACGGATTGATAATATACTTATAACAACATAACATGTACATAGCAATAGCTGGCAACATCGGCAGCGGAAAGACGACACTCACCAATATGCTCGCAAAGCATTATGGATGGAAGAAATTTCTGGAGCCTGTAGATGATAACCCATACATCGACGACTACTACAAGGACATCTCGAGATGGGCACTCAACCTGGAGGTGTATTTCCTGAAACAGCGCTTCAAAAACCTGTTGGAGATAGAAAAGAGCAAGGAGACCATCATACAGGACAGGACCATCTTTGAGGGCGTGTATGTTTTCGCTACCAACAACAAGAATATGGGGAACATGGACGAGCGGGACTACGATACCTATATGGGACTCTTTGACTCGATGATGAAGGTGATCAAAATGCCTGAACTCATGGTGTATCTGAGAGCTTCGGTTCCGCACTTAGTAAAGAACATTCAGAAGCGGGGACGCGACTACGAGCAGCAGATGCCCATCGACTATCTGCAGGGTATCAACAACCTGTACGATGAGTTTATATACAAGAAGTACAAGGGTAAGGTGCTGGTCATAGAGGTGGATAACCTCGACTTCGAACACAACCCCAGGGAGTTTGGCGAAATCGTCGACAGAATAGACTCGCAACTCTTCGGACTCTTCTCGAAGGAGGAGGAGGGAAGTTAAAGGAGATTTCTCAGGAGTTAAGGAGTTAAGACAAATGCTTTAGTGGACTTAAAATTAAACTTTAAACATCGCCCTCCAGGCATTTGTCTTAACTCCTCAGCGACCGAAGGGAGCGATAACTCCTTAACTCCCTTAACTCCTTTATCTTCTAAAGTAACATAAATAATAACCATCATAAAAAATAAATAAAGAAATGCATATAGCTATAGCAGGCAACATAGGAAGCGGAAAGACTACGCTCACCAAACTACTCAGTAAACGTTACGGTTGGAAGCCTAACTTCGAACCTGTGGACAACAACCCTTACCTCGCTGACTACTACGAGGACATGAAAAGATGGTCGTTCAACCTGCAGATCTATTTCCTGAACAAGCGCTTCCACGACGTGGTGGAAATAGCACAGAACAAGGAAACCATCATCCAGGACCGTACTATCTTCGAGGACGCTAAGATTTTCGCACCCAACCTGCATGACAAGGGACTGATGAGCGACCGTGACTTCGCAAACTATACTGATCTCTTCGACCTGATGATCAGTCTGGTGAAACTGCCCGACCTGATGATCTATATCCGAAGCAGCATCCCTACACTCGTGAGTCATATCGAGAAGCGTGGACGTGACTTCGAGAAGAGTATTCGTATTGATTATCTGCAGGGGCTGAACGACCGCTACGAGGAATGGATCAAGGGGTATAAGGGGAAGCTGATCATCGTTGATGGCGACAACTTGCACTTTGAGGAAAATCCTGAGGATTTCCGCAAAGTGACGGATCAAATCGACGCTGAACTCTTCGGATTGTTCCCAATGTAACAGTAATAATGAAACCTCGTTTCTCTTTTTCCTTTAGAGAAACGAGGTTTTTGTTTCTCGAAACTCCACCTATCCTTAATTAGCCTTAAGTTTTTTTTCGAAAACCCACCAGTCCTCCCTTACCCTTAAGGGAGGGTCCACCTCTCATCTCGGTCTTCTCCCCTCAGGGAAGAAGAGGAAACCGCTCCTCCTCGTCGCTCGTAACCATTTCATTCTATGGTTGGCGGACCATCAGAGGTCTTCGCCAGCAGCAGAGCTGCATTTTGCGGTATGCGACCGCATGGATATGAATCGCTTACGGGCTGCAGAAAGGCCATGAAGTCCATAGCAGCACGCCCTGAACCAACGGTCACCGGCCGAAGGGAAAGGTAAAGGGCGTGCTATTTCTGTGAGCAACTTGGCCTTCAGGGCGTGTTGCTTATATGGGCTTTTAATTACCCAATACGCCCTCCTGTAGGATTGAAATTACCCTGCACGCCCTGAAGGGGCAGAAGCTCTTAGCCCAGGGCAACGCCCTGGGTATAATGTCAGTCTGCAATGCGCCCTGTAAGGGCAAAAGCTTTAAAAAACTACTTCCTTAACGCGATATTATAATTATAATATTGTGTATTGCCCGTGATATCCTCTTTCACATGGATGAAGGGAGGAAACTTGACACTCTCTTGCTTCGCAATGCCCTTGGTCTCGAGAATGACTAATCCTGGAGCGGGAGACTCGAAAGAATCCAACTCGAAGTACTGACCCTTCCAGATGAAACTCTTGCGATGCTTGCGGATGGTGACACGATAAGGATCGGCCTGCTGAAGCATGGACTCGTAGAGATTCTTACCTATCTGGCGCTCCGTCTCTATCTGCTCGTTGGTAGAAAGCAACTTCTTGGTGGTATGTACATACACCGTCTTGCCCTCGAAGACACGCTTGCGAAGACGTACCTCGCAACCAGGTTCGGTGGTAAGATATGTCTGTACGATGTCGCTGTCGATGCTTCCTGCCACATCGCCCGTCACCTCGACAATGTACTTACGCTCCTCCTCCACGGGCTGAGGAATACCCAGCACATTGCTAATCTCCTTGAGAACACGGTTCAACTTGTTGTTGAAGTCGTCGTGATTGTTGATGACACGCAGATGAGAATGACCCGTCCAGGCACTGATAACCTTCTTGTCGAGTTCGCGGGCTATCTGCAAACCATGTTCGTCGGCACGCTCCAAGCGCTGGGCATTGTTGCTCGTGGTATAAAACTGCTCGGCGCCATCGGCTGCTGAAACAAGATGGAGTACGGCATCGTAACGCTCATCGCGTAATTGGGCTGTGGTATACCCCAATTCTCCGATGATACGGTTCCAAAGCTCGGGAGTGAGATACGAAGAGATATCCATCGCACCACGGTCGCATACGATGATGACTGGCTTGTCTATCGTCTCTGCCATGCGCATCATACTGTCTTCTAAAGCCAACTGTATCTGGAGCGTAGCCTTCTCGCCCTCATAGAAGAACTTGGCGTTGTCGGTAAGATAGTTCATACCTGCCTGGGTAAACATGGTAGGTACCTCGGGAATGGTGAATACCTTGTAACCCAATCCCGAGAAATGCTCTATGATGCGTACTAATGCTGTGGTCTTGCCTGCGCAAGGACCGCCCGTAAGGACTATTTTCTTAATATTATTCATATGGTTTGCGTATCTTTTTCTGCTTAACATTTGCAAAGTTAATGCAAAATTCTGAGGTAACGAAAAGATTGATACTATTTTTATTCATTGTCATGAAGATTTGACAAAATCAGGCTCTTAACAAAATTAAATCACACATTTATTTTGATATTTTACCGATTTGATGTATCTTTGCAAAGATTATTAGATTATTTTGAAGCAAGATATGATATACTGTATTTCCAAAAAGTTAGAAATATCCGCTGCCCACTCGCTTCAGCTCAGCTACGAAAGCAAGTGCAGCCGCATGCATGGACACAACTGGCAGATAGAAATTTTCCTCGTCAGCAGGGACAAACTCAACGAGGACGGAATGGTGGAAGACTTCACTCACATCAAGAAAGTCATACACAGCAAGATGGATCATGCCAACCTCAACGAGATTTTCGACTTCAACCCTACTGCCGAGAATATCGGTAAATGGATTGTCGAACAGTTCGACGCATGCTACAAGGTTAACATACAGGAAAGCTTCGGAAACACAGCTACTGTCATCGACGAGAACAAAATAAAGGGTATAGAGTTCATCGTCAAGTAACACTGACTGAAGATATTCACAGACAACAAAGAATGAAAACTTACAGAGTCAACGAGATATTCTACTCACTGCAGGGTGAGGGAAGATGGACAGGCAGATCTGCCGTCTTTGTAAGAATGAGCGGGTGCAACCTGTCGTGCCCTTTCTGTGACACCGACTTCACCCACTATACGGAGATGACGGCACAGGATATCGTGGAGCAATGTTTACACACGGGAAGTGAATGCCGGTTTATCGTGCTGACGGGAGGAGAGCCCTCTCTGCAGGCCGACGACGCCCTCATTGAGGCATGGCATCAGGCTGGCTACTATGTGGCTGTGGAGACCAACGGAACGCATCTGCTGCCACAGGGAATAGACTGGATAACCTGTTCGCCAAAGAAGGCCTTTGTGGAGACTCAGGCGGCAGTCGTCATCCCTCATGCCAACGAACTGAAACTCGTTTTCGACGACAAGCATCCTGTGGACTGCTGCCATCTGAAGGCCGACTACCTGTATCTGCAGCCTTGCGACACAGGCAACGATGAGCAGAACGCCATCATCATGAAGCATTGCATCGAATACATCAAGCAGCACCCGGAATGGCAACTCTCGCTGCAAACTCACAAAATAATAGGAATTCAATAAAACTCAATCAAAAATATGGAACATATCAAAACTCTCATTATCGGAAGTGGACCTGCTGGTTATACAGCTGCCATATATGCTGGTCGTGCTGACCTGAAACCTGTACTTTATGCCGGTTTGCAACCAGGCGGACAGTTGACCACCACCACCATCGTAGAAAACTTTCCTGGCTATCCCAATGGTGTGGACGGCAATCAGATGATGATGGACATGCGTGAACAGGCTGAACGATTCGGAACTGAAATGCGCGACGGAAGCATCACTCACATCGACTTCGAGAACCGTCCTTATCGTGTGGAAGACGAAGACGGTAAGACTTTTACCACTGACACCATCATCATTGCCACAGGAGCCACAGCCAAATACTTGGGGCTTGAAGACGAGGAGAAGTATAAGGGACAGGGTGTGTCGGCATGTGCCACCTGCGACGGTTTCTTCTATCGCAAGCGTACGGTGGCTGTTGTGGGCGGTGGAGACACTGCCTGCGAGGAAGCTCTCTACTTGGCAAGTCTCGCCAAGAAGGTGTATATGATCGTGAGAAAGCCTTTCCTGCGTGCTGCTGAGATCATGCAGCAGAGAGTCAAGGAAAAGGAGAACATCGAGATACTCTTCGAAACCAACACCACAGGTCTCTTTGGCGACAACGGTGTGGAGGGTGCCCACCTGGTACGTCATCTCGGCGAACCCAACGAGGAGGCCTTCGACATTGCCATCGACGGTTTCTTCCTTGCCATTGGTCATAAGCCCAACACAGAACTGTTTAAGGGACATATTGACCTCGACGAGCAGGGCTTCATCAAGGTAGTTCCCGGCACAGCCACCACCAATCTACCCGGTATCTTTGCTGCAGGCGATGTGGCCGATCCCGTTTACCGTCAGGGAGTAGTAGCTGCTGGATCTGGTGCCAAAGCTGCCATCGAAGCCGACCGCTATCTGCAAAAACTGTAAAGCCAAAGGAGTCATGACACGCATAGAGCAGGAAAAGAAGACGGTTCGCCAAATGGTGGAGATATACTGTCATGGCCAGAAACATACGAAAGAAGGACTTTGCGAGGAGTGTTCGGCCCTACTCGACTATGCCTACACCAGATTGGAGCATTGCAAGTTTGGCGAGAAGAAGCCAACTTGCAAAAAATGTCCTATTCACTGCTATAAGCCTGACAGAAAAATACAAATGCAGGCTGCTATGCGCTATGCAGGCCCCCGTATGTTGTGGCACCACCCCATTGCTGCAATAAGACACATGATCAATGAATGGTGAACATCCAGACATTATTCTGTCGCTTTCAATGTATAGATTTCACTGGGAGTCTTACGCTTGAGCACCTCCAGTATAAAGTCTTTTCCTGCCACGATACCATAGCTACGCAGAATCTGTTCTACAGTCTTGCGTGCCAATTCTGGATGATTATTCTCCTCGCTGAGATGACACAGCCATACATGACGCAGAGCATCGGTGGCATTTTCTGCCAACGCCTTACCACAGGAGGTATTGCTCAGATGGCCATTAGGACCGAGAATACGCTCCTTGAGATACTGAGGATATGGACCCTGCAGAAGCATCTCCTCATCATGATTTGCCTCTAAAACAAGATAATTGGCACGACCGATGAAGGTCTTCATCTCGTCGGTGATATGGCCCACATCCGTGATGAGACAGAAGGTGACACCCCCGCACTCCACCTGATAGCCCACATTGTCGGTACTATCATGCGGAACACCAAAAGGAGTGATACGAAACTCGCCCAGCGTGAAGGGCACACCTTTCTCTACGACATGCACATTGGCACCATTGATCTTCTTGCGGACACAATAGTTGTTCTCAATGCCACTATGCACCTTACGAGTTGTGTAAACAGGCAAGTGATAATCGTTGCTTAGGCTTCCCACCGACTTGACATGGTCAGCATGGTCGTGGGTGATTAGAATGTTGTGCACATCCTCGAAGCGCAATCCATAGTTATGAAAGTGCTTTTTCAGTGTCCTTATTCCTACTCCCACATCTATTAATAGTGAATCCGTCTCAGTAAAAAGATAGTAGCAGTTGCCACTACTTCCGCTGCCGAAGGAAATAAATCTTAGCATCTTAATTTTTATTTTCATGCAAAGTTAGCTAAAAAGATTCTAATTACAAAGTTTTTTCTTACCTTTGTGGCGTTTTTAAGCTAATTTAAAAAGATACTGATATGAGAACAAGAAGAATTTATCTTCGATGGATTCTGTTGGCTGCCGTGAGCGGCGTGATGATGATGGCAGGTTCTTCTTGCAAGCACGAGCTCAGCGACGAGGAACAGCTGCGTATGGAAGCTGACTCTTTTGCCGTGAACTACTACAACTGGCACTTCGAGAAGGCGCTGCGGTTCTGTACACCCGAATCGGAGAAATGGCTGAGGTTTGCTGCCAGCAATGTGCACCAGGCGGATGTCGACTCGCTGCGTGCTAAAAACGAAGACGCCCAGATTGAACTGGGCGACATCGAATGGCAAGACAATGATTCGCTTGCCACAATAGAAATAACGGTTTCAGACTTTCTGCAGATGGACACCATAGGAAAGGTTGCCCGACTGACAGAGAAAGCCAACTTCTGCCTCCCCATGGTAAAGAGAGACGGAAGATGGATGGTTAGAATGGGAAGCCCACTGCGAAGTGAAACGCAAAGTCGCGACTGAGTCGTGGATGAATGATTGCCCAGTGCTCCTGCTCGTTCTCATAGGCGGGATTGATGGCTTTCATACCCATATCGAAACGCAGGATGAAATAGTCGAAGTTAAGACGTATTCCCAAGCCGTAAGCCACAGCTATCTGCTTGTAGAACTCATCCAACTTGAACTGTCCGCCTGGCTGCTCATCGTAGGAACGAAGGGTCCAGATGTTGCCGGCATCTACGAAGAACGCACCCTGGAACTTCCAGAACAAAGACGTGCGGTACTCGGCATTGAGGTCGAGCTTCAGATCGCCCGTCTGGTTGATGAAGTCGATACGGCCGTCGGTACCTCTGAACTTTCCTGGTCCCAACTCTCTTACACCCCATCCTCGCACGGAGTTGGCTCCACCCGAGAAATATCGTTTTTCGAAAGGCAGCACTCGGCTGTTACCATAAGGATAGGCTATGCCGAAGCCTGCATGCAGCGCCAGGGCGTTGCGCTTGTCAAACTGCATCAGATGGGTATAGTCGAAATCAAACTTAGCATACTGAGCGTAGGCTATATTAAATAAGGTGTACTGACCCTCTCCATTCTTCTTCAGTCCGAACGCCTTGGCTGCTCCGTTGAGCAGATTGCCTGCTGTCTCGATATTTGCCCTCATGGCGTCTATACCATTATTATATGTAATACCAAAACCTATCTTCATAATGAAAAGGTCCTCGTAGTTGTAACGCAGGATGGCGTTACGATTGTCTGCATCGTCGAGGTAGTCTTTCTTGAAGGTAGGAGAAATCCACGGCATATACACATAGTTGAGATCGAGCAGGTCTATGCGCCAGTTGAGATGGTGTCTGGGTTCTGCCCAGCGATAGCGCCAGGCTGTAGAGAACACCCTGCGATAGAACTCGGGACGGTTCTGCATGTCCCAACTCACAGAGAGCTCAGAACTTGCCGTCTGTCTCCTACGGAAGCTCTTCGACAGGAATGGTGCTAAGAATCGCGGGAACATCAACTTGGCTTCTGCCGAATACTCGATGTAGTTCTGGTCGGTGTAGCCCTCCAGTCCCTTGATGGCCTCGTAGGCTCCACGCAGTTCGATGCTGAACTGTTCGCTGCCATGGAACAGGTTCCGGTTGGTATAGGTAAGCGAGGCTGCTGCTCCCAGGTTGCCTGCCGTATTGGTGCCCTCGGGCTGAAACGACAGGGTGTGGGGCTTGTTGGTGCTTATCTGTATGTTGCAGTCCAGCTGATTGGTGTCGGGCACTTCTACGAAACGTATGCTCGTATACTTCACAGCCTGCAGACGGGCAAAGTTGTTGTACGTACGCTGCAGGTCGGAAGCGCTGTAGGGCTGTCCTTCCTTCACGGCTGTGGCGTTGAGCAACACCTGATGGCGCAGATGGATGGGCAGACTGTCATTGCTCAAGAAGTTGACCTGACGTATCCAGTATCGCGGATGGTCGGTGGCAGGCTGATTGCTGCTTGCCTTGTACTTCAGGAGATGGAGTTTCAGGTCGATATCCTTCTCGCCGGAGATGGTGTCGGCATCATACTGAATGAAGTCTTTGTTGAAACGGAAATATCCACTGTCTGCCAAGAGTCTTGCTATACGCTTGCGCTCGGCATCAAGCGCCTCTACACTGAAACGCATTCCTGGCTTCAGCAAGCGCTGACTCTCATCGCACTGGCTCAGCACCTTGCGCACCTCGTCGTCGTCGACCACATAGGTCATCTTACCTATCCGGAATGGCTCTCCCGGATGCAACAGATACTGGGCATCGAGCTTCTTGCCCTTCGTAGTGGTGAAAAGCGAGACTCCTGCCTGCAGGAATCCCTGGTTCTGCATCGCCACACGGAGGTCCTGACACGACAGGCGTGCCTGCAACGTATCGAAGATGACGGGCTTGCGGCTGAAGGGATTTCTGAAAAGCGAGAAGATCTTGGGGGCTTCCTTCTGACGGACATAGGGTTTGAGCGACGAAGCATCGTAGGATTTATCGTCGCTCTTCACCTCCACCTTGTTAAGGATATATTCGCCTTCTGGAACATGCTTACTCACAGAGCACGCACCCAACACGAGGGGGACAAACAATATGGATATTCGATATAGTTTCAACTTTTTTTGCTTTTACGTTATTATTTGGTGATGCGGAACCAGTCCACATCTATCCAACCACGGTTGGTCTTGCCTTCGGGCTCCTTGGCGAGGAGTCCTACCTTGGCTCCAATCCACTTGCCTTCGCGCATGGTAAATTCATCGCCCACCTTCTTGTACGACTTACCATTCTGGGAGAAATAGAACTGCATCTTGCCCTGGCGTACCACCATTCGCATATAAGCCTGCTCGTGGATGGCTGGCTGATAGTCTATCTGGTCTACCAAACTTGGCTTCAGCGTATCGAGAACCTTCACAGTCTCGGGCTTGCCCTTGTCGGCACTCTTGCAGGTAATCTGCTGCAACTGGAACTCATCGCCCACTCGCTTGACTACCAATGCCGTGTAGTCGAGGCCCATCATGATGATACCGCCCATCTGGTTCTGGTCCTTGGCAGTAAGCTGTAGTTTGGTGGTGACTGTGAAGTTGTCGGCTGGAGTTTTCTGCAACAACAGGTTGGGTGTGTGCCAGATGGTTCCGTCGTTCTTGTCGGTATAGACGCGCATCACGCCCATCGAGGTTGGCATTCCATACCACTGCCGGTAGTTGGCGTGCCATTGCCATTGAAGGCCCAACTTAGTTTCATTGAACTCATCGCTCTCCACAGGGTTTACGTTCACATGAACGGCAGCCTTAGGCATCTTATAAGTCTCGTAGGGTTCGCCACAATAGCCCTTGGCTGGCACCTTGCCCATCACAGGCCAGTTGTCCTTCCAGGTGACAGGCTGCAGGTGAACCACACGTCCGTAGGCTTCCTTGTCCTGGAAATGCATAAACCAGTCTTCGCCGTATTTTGTATGAACCCATCCGCCCTGATGAGGGCCATTGATTTTGCTCTTGCCCTGGGCAAGCACCTTCTTAGCCTCGTAAGGACCGAAAGGCGACTTGGAGCGCATGGCAATCTGATGACCTGTAGGAACACCTCCGGCAGGGAACATCACCCAGTACCAGCCGTTGCGCTTATAAAACTTAGGACCTTCGCAAGTGCGATTCTCTGTTCCGTTGCCGTCGAAGACTATGACAGGATCGCTGATGGCCTTGGTTCCTTCGGCATTCAACTCGCGAACAGTGATGACAGATGCGAAGCGATTGCGCGAATTGGCCCAGCCATTCACCAAGTACACGCGGCCGTCCTCGTCCCACAGAGGAGAGGTGTCGATCATTCCCTTGCCAGGAATCACACACACAGGATCGTCCCATTTGCCGGCTGGATTCTTGGTCTTCACCATGAACACACCGTAATCGGGGTCACCCCAATAGATATAGAACTCACCATTATGATAACTGATGCAGGGAGCCCACACACCATTGCCATGCGACGGTTTGTCGAACTCGCTCTCAGGCTGAAGCTTGGTGACGGCATGACCGATGAGTTCCCAGTTGACCAAGTCCTTGCTGTGAAGGATGGGCAGACCGGGAATACAGTTGAAGCTGCTGGCCGTGAGGTAATAGTCATCACCTACCGCCACCACGTCGGGGTCACTATAGTCAGCATTAATTACAGGATTGGTATAAGTTCCGTTACCATTGTCTGGATTCCAAACCTGCGACACATAAGGTTTGGTTGTCTGAGCAAAGACTCCTAAAGATGCCGATGCAAGAAATAATACGATTAGCTTTTTCTTCATTGGATTATGAAAAGATTTAGTTTGTTAAAGAATTAGTTTATCTAAATATTTTGTTTAATGTTTTGTTCTATCTTTCTCACCGTCAGATGATAGCGATTACCATCAAAGAGAACTTGCATCATGCGTATAGGATGCTCACCATGACCACTGAGAGCCAAGGCGACATGTCCCATCGTGCGACGGAGATTGAGTTCGATGCAGGGATTGATAAAGACATCCTTGCTTCCGGGCTCTTTGGCGCACACCATCATGTCAACTCCGAACGGACCGCTGTAGACTCCCTTCAGAGCAGGCTGCATCACCTCGCAGACATGCTGGCTGATAGCTTCCAACTGCTCATGGCTGACATAAGACTGCAGCATTTCCTCCTTCTCTTCCTCCGATGCAAGCACATTGCCCGTATAGGCATTCTTCGCAACCTGGAAAAGAGACAGTCCTCGATAAACAATCTGTCCGTCGATGGCTTCAAACTCCATACCGAAATCTTTCACCTTATTATAATAGGGCTCTACTGTGACACCGCCCTGTTTTTCGATGATACGTTCAGCCCAGCGCGAGAAGCCTGGGTCTTGCAACATCTGAGCTGTGAGATAGCGCACGCCCCTGCCGCTGCTGCTCCATGGAGCTTTGACTACAGCCCGCTGCATTTGCTGCACCAGAAGGATAAGATCCTGCAGGTTCGACACAAACTTCACGTCGCTCTGCAGATGCGTGGATGCCCATTGACGAGAACTCAGTTCTCTTATCTTTTGCATGGTTTCATCGGTAGGAAGCATTATGTCAGGGCATCCTATGCGGCGCAACTCCTCCTTGAGCGAGAGATTCCAGCCCCAGGGATGAATGCTGTCCACCGACATGGTATCGGCAAATATCTTCTGCAACTGCAACTTGGTGACGAACTCCACCCTGTCCTGGTTCTCATAACCGCAGAGATGACGCACCTTGTCGCGGGCATTGTCTATGTCGTCGACCAACACCAAATCTCCATCGTCAGCCCATAAGGCAGGAATGAAAGACAGGTCGCCCCGAAGGAGACGACCAGCATGGGGTGCGGTGAATATTTTTTGGTTGGCAGCTAACGCCAAATCGTGGTCTGGATTGAAAATATGCAACTTCATGAGTGCAAAGTTACTAAAATCTCGCTATATTTTGCCTCATTTTACTTAGATTAGTGCTAAATAATGAAAAAAAAGTTGTTTTTTGCTATCTTGAGTTTGCAATTTAGAAAATAAATATTACCTTTGCACTATTAAAAACAATACGAAAGAACATAAACTCATGGAAGAGGCTTTCTTCAGAACACATCGATATCTGGTCGAGCACATCAACGCTCCGGTTCGTCGCACCCTGATGGATGAGATTGACTGGAACGACCGCATGATTGGTATCAAGGGTACACGAGGAGTCGGAAAGACTACTTTCCTACTGCAATATGCCAAGGAAAAGTTTGGTGCTGACGACCACAAATGTCTCTTTGTGAACATGAACAACTTCTACTTCCAAGGACGTGGAATAGCCGACTTTGCCGGCGACTTCGTCAGACAGGGCGGACGCACATTGCTTATCGACCAGGTTTTCAAACAGCCAGACTGGAGCAAGGAGCTTCGTCGTTGCTATGACCTCTATCCCGAACTGAAGATCGTCTTTACTGGTTCGAGCGTGATGCGACTGAAAGAGGAGAATCCTGAGCTCAACGGCATCGTGAAGAGTTACAACCTGCGTGGTTTCTCCTTCCGCGAGTTCATCAACCTGCAGACAGGCAACAACTTCCAGCCATACGAGTTGGAGGACATCCTGCAGAACCACGAGCACATCATCAAGCAGATCCTGCCCAAGGTGAGTCCGATGAAATACTTCAAGGACTATCTGCACCATGGTTTCTATCCCTTCTTCCTGGAGCAGCGCAACTTTACCGAGAACCTGCTCAAAACCATGAATATGATGACCGAGGTGGACATTCTGCTCATCAAACAGATAGAACTGAAGTACCTCACTAAGATAAAGCGACTCTTCTACCAGTTGGCAGTAGAGGGAGCCAAGGCGCCCAACATCAGTCAGTTGGCTGAAGGCATAGAGACCAGCCGTGCCACGGTGATGAACTACATCAAGTATCTCGCAGACGCACGACTCATCAACATGATTTATCCAGACAATCAAGAGTTCCCCAAAAAGCCATCCAAGGTGATGTTGCACAATCCTAATCTGATGTATGCCATTTTCCCCCTGCAGATAGACGAACAGGAAGTGATGGAAACATTCTTTGTCAACTCCATGTGGAAAGACCATCAGGTGCATCAGGGTGGACACGACCATTTCTATATGGTGGACGGTAACAGGAAGTTCCGCATATGCGACGCCCAGGCTACTAATAAATTAAGGTATAACCCCGACACCATCTACGCCCGTTACAACACCGAGGTGGGAAAGGACAACAGAATACCGCTCTGGCTCTTGGGATTCCTTTACTAAAAGGAAAGCGCAACTACTAAAAGGAAAGCGCAACAAGAAAGGTCTCGAAGAAAAGCCTCAGAGTTTACACCTCGAAGGAAAAATAAAAGCAAAGCAAGACTATTAAGACAAAAATAAAATAAGTATACAAAACATTTTTAATATTTTATCTAAAAGTAAAATGGCTAAAGAAAAAAAATTTATCACTTGTGATGGTAACACAGCTGCCGCTCATGTAAGCTACATGTTTACTGAGGTTGCTGCCATCTACCCTATCACTCCATCATCACCAATGGCGGAGCATGTAGATGAATGGGCTGCCAAAGGTCGTA
>ERZ1026776.425-NODE-425-length-29454-cov-7.564407_pt1 | contig 29454 bp, 56 predicted proteins | sample MGYA00380125_ERZ1026776 | MGnify/ENA primary metagenome ERZ1026776 (study PRJEB33269, sample SAMEA4719761) | human gut metagenome | biome: human-associated habitat; feature: organic feature; material: feces | place: Cameroon | collected 2013-10 ...
AATTATCAGAGGCCATGAGACTTGGAAAATTAGGGGAGCAGATCGTCCTAAAGAGTGAAAAAGCATTTCAACAGATAAAATTTTGTGACAAAGAGAATGTTTCCTGTGAGATCTATTATTCTAAAAAGAGAGAAAGAGAACGGGAGGCAAAGAAAGAATACCGGGTCAGAAAAAGAGCTGGTGCAATGTATCATGAGCTGTATATCATTGACATTATGAGGGAGGGCATGGAAAATGGAGATGCGCGCCTATCCAGATGATTATATTAATCTGGCACAGAGAATATTAGGGGATATGTTTGACTTTGCCGTTAATACGTGTGACATGGACATAGATGAATATTATGGCATGTTTCTGGTGTCAGATGTCTCCCGGCAGTTTGAGGAGGGAAATCCAACCTATATTGCGGGAAAGACAGGCTGCGAAATAGTGAAGGAAGTTGTGGCAAGCGTAGGACTAGGGCATTTGCAGCAGGAAGATCAGATGTTTATAGATAAGTCACCGGAATATTGGACAGGGTGGGCTCTCGCATATTATCAGTGGTATACCGTCAGAACATTTGCAAGGATTAACAATGTGATAAAGCCAAGCCGGATATGTGATATGTATGAGGTATATCATGAGATGGATATTATGCATTTTGTTGAACGGTTGAATGAATTGTGGAAAGAATATTATGTTGATACAAATTTGAAAAGGCTCAGAAAAGTATCAGGACTTTCGCAGAGCGAACTGGCGGAATTATCAGGCGTTTCTATCAGACAGATACAGCTTTTTGAGCAGAGACAAAGAGATATCAACCATACGAAAGCAATCGATGTATTCCGGCTGGCACGGGTATTAGGCTGTAGGGATGAGGCACTGTTAGAGATATAACCGGTTTTTGCAGAAGGAAATGACAACGCAGCAAGGAGCGATCCCAATGAAAAATAAAATTGTACTGGTTGAAGATGATGAAGAAATAAGAAAAATGATAACGGACTATTTATCCGGAGAATTTGAGGTGGTTTCTTTTGGTGATGGAAGCACCGCAATTCAAACCGTTACAGATTATGATGAATATTCGCTTGCCCTGATAGACCTTATGCTGCCGGATATGAGTGGAATGGAGATTATTAAAAACATTCGTCAGGGCAGCAATATTCCAATCATTATCATCACAGCAAAAGATAATGACACGGATAAATCTTTGGGGTTAAATTTAGGGGCGGACGATTATGTGGTAAAACCGTTTTCACTGATTGAGCTCACTGCAAGGATCAAGGCTAATATCCGGCGGGCAGAAACCTATCAGACATCACCGAAAAATGAGATGATAAAAATGAAGGATCTGGAGATAGACGCAGTCCGTCATACGGTCAAACGCCAGAAAAAATCCATTGAGCTGACCCCGATAGAATTTGAAATCCTGTATTTACTCGCAGCGCATCCGGGACAGGCATTTTCCAAGGACAGGTTATATGAGCTCATTTGGAACGAACCTTACTTTGGAAATGAAAATGTGCTGAATACACATATCAACCGGTTACGACTGAAACTGAAACAGGGTACGGAAGATACGACGAACTATATCAGAACCTTGTGGGGGATAGGATACAAGATGGAGGACAAATAAATGATGGGAGGATTCGCCGGACTTTCGGTCATGCTGCTGGCTGCTCTTATCTGGCAGCGGATCCAGTACATAAAATTAAAAAAAGAGGTCGATTATATCAGTAACCGTGTGGAAAACCTTTCTATTATTTCTGAAAATGGTTTTGTGCTCCTGCCTACGGAAAATATGTGTATCCGAAAATTGGGAACGGCCATCAACACGTTACTCCAGGATTTCTATGCAAAAAAACTGGAATTTGAGCAGACGCAAAAAGTGATGGCTCAGGTTTTAACGAATATTTCCCATGACATCCGTACACCGCTTACTGTGCTGAAAGGAAATAGTGAGATACTGGCGGCGAAAGCCGGTGATGTGTCTGTGCCGGCAGATATTTGTGAAATGGCAGTGAAGATTGACCGGAAAGCAGATGAACTGGTCACAACGATCAATGATTATTTTACAATGTCAAAAATTGCTTCCGGCGATTTCCCATTGAAATTACAGAGGGAGAACATTTCAGGGTTATGTCATGATATCATTCTGGATTATTACGATCTGCTTGAAAATCAGCAGTTTGATGTAGAGATACAAATACCGGTTGAGCCGGTTTATGCAGATACAGACAGAGATGCACTGCAGCGTATTTTGAAAAATCTGATTGACAATGCGATACGTCATGGTGGACAGGGAAAATACATTGCCCTGCGTCTTGTCACAGAAAAAGGAAAAATCAGAATTGAAGTGGAAGATCATGGAAAAGGAATGTCCCGTCAGCAGCAAAATCAGATTTTTGTGAGAAATTATACGACTGCTCCAAAAACGTCGGGGAATGGTCTGGGACTTACGATCGCAAATAATCTTTGTAAAAAGACAGGGGTAAAATTGCAGGTTTACAGTATACAGAATGAGAAAACGGTTTTTTCGGTTATTATGAAAAGTTAGAAAAAAGTTAGTTTTCAGGCAGAAAAAAGAGAAGTCTGTTTTGTATGATGGAAGTGTACAGGAGGTATACAAAATGGATGATATTATGGAAACAGTTGGACTGCAGAAGTCTTACAGGGGAAAACTGGTTGTGGATGATGTCAGTATTCATATTCCAAAAGGAAGTATCTATGGATTCGTGGGCCCGAATGTTCCAAGATACATACTGAAAGTATGATCCACTACTTAGAGGATTATATGTACTGTACTAGAAAACTGGGGCTTTATATACAGTTAGTAGCATAAGTTATATAGGGGCTATCTAAATATATTTACCTCCTGTGATTAAGTTATATAAAGACTTAACACAGGAGGTTTATTTTTATGATAACAGTAGAAAAACTGGAAAAAGGTACTTATTTTGATGATGCTTTTAAGATCTCATTTAGATACGATCCCACTACTGTAGCTAAGGTAAAAGAGCTGGCAGAGCGGAGATACTTACCAGAGGATAGAGCGTGGGAGATCCCAGCACATGAGTTACCAGCTCTCATAGAGAAAGTAGGGCTTAGCAATATCAAAAGTGAGGAGGCTGTAGTACAAGCCCTCAATACTAAGGAGATCGAGGATAAAAGGGAGGCTACACAGGAGAGGCTAAAGGGTATTAAGCCTGTAAGGAATTTTGATTTTAAAACCGCTCCCCTCCCTCATCAGATCGAGGCTTTTAATTATGGCATGGAGAAAAACTCTTTACTTATCGGAGATGAGCAGGGATTAGGCAAGACAAAGGAGAGTATTGATATTTGTGTAGCCAGAAAGAAAGAGCTCATTAAAACCCTTATTGTATGTGGAGTAAACTCTGTAAAATATAACTGGGAGAAAGAGATCCAGATCCACTCTAACGAGGGCTGTGTAATGGTAGATGGTAAAACGATGGATATTAGAGTACAACAGCTAAATGATTGGTACAGGGGCTCCTCTTATTTTGGGGTTATCAATATTGAGAGCCTCAGAAATGAGAAAATACAGGATGCTCTCTATCTGGGGATTAAGGATGGATATATAGGGGCTATTATCGTAGATGAGATCCATAAGGCTAAAAATGGAGGATCTCAACAGGGAAAAGCTCTTAGATTTTTGAAAGCTCCAGTTAAGATAGGCTTATCTGGTACTCCGATGAATAAGGCGGAGGATCTGTGGAATATCCTTACATGGCTGGGGGTAGAGAGGAGATCCTTTTACAGTTTTAGAAATGCCTATTGTACTATGGGAGGTTTCGGAGGCTATAAGGTAATCGGATATAAAAACTTAGATAGCCTCAATGCTGAGTTAAATACTGTAATGTTGAGAAGAAAGAAAGAGGAGGTACTAGATCTCCCTCCTAAGCTGTATAGTACTGAGTATGTGGAACTTACCACAGCTCAGAAAAAACAGTACAGGGATATTAAAAATGGCATTGTAGCAGATATGGAGAATATCTTAGCCTCTGTTAATCCTCTTAACTGTACTCTCCGCCTTAGACAGCTTACCAGTGGTAATCCTAACTTAACAGATGATAGCCCTAAGCTGGATCGTATTAAGGAAATGCTGGAGGAGGAGATTATCCCTAACGGTCATAAAGCTATTATTTTCTCTCAGTGGAGCACGATAGCTAAGGATCTGGGGATAGAGCTTAGAGAGTATGATCCGATTGTGATTACAGGAGAGGTACCTCCAGAACAGAGGCAGAAGTTAGTAGACAATTTCCAAACTAACCCACACTGTAAAGTAGCTATAGGCACTATCGGAGCTATGGGTACTGGATTAACCCTAAATAAAGCCTCTTATGTATTCTTTATGGATAAAGCATGGAATAGCGGAGATAATGCACAGGCTGAGGATAGAGCTCACAGAATAGGTACTGTAGGAGCTGTAAATGTAATCTCTATGGTGGCTAAGGGTACGATAGATGAGGCGGTAGAGGATTACCTGTTAGAAAATAAAGATCTCATTGATCGAGTGGTAGACGGTAAAGGATCTAAGCAGGATATTAAAACAATCCTCAATAAATTACTTAGCATTTAATATACAGGTGTGGTATAATAACTCAAAATGGAGGTACATAATGAGAGCGATAACAATAGATGCAGATACAGGAAAAAGAGTATATACAAGAAAAGAGGTAGCGGATCTGGTAGGAGCCTCTACTCAATCTATCCGCCTCTGGGAAGATGCTGGAGCTATTCCAGCAAGCGTAAGAGATGAGGGAGGCTATAGATACTGGTATGAGGAGGATCTGGAGGCTATAAAGACTTATGCCTTATTACCAAGAAAAGCAAAACTTAAAAAGTAGCCCTAAGTGTGAGGAGAGTGTAACAGCTCTCCTCTTTTTTTTTTGTCCTTAATTTTGAGGCTATCTAAAAAATTACCGTTTGTGTGATTAGGTTAAGTATCAAAAGAAAAGGAGGTAAGCAGGATGCTTAAAATCAGTTTTACAAATGCTGAGGTATCAGATCACGGTTTCGGTTTAGAGGTAAACGGTAAATCTTTAGAGGATATTATCTCTACAGCCTTAGAAACCAAACTTAAAGGTAAGGGCGGTTATGGATCTGGATTACCTAGCTTTACTTCTAATAGCTGTGATGTTACGGTTATTATCAGTCCACACGATAAAGAGTGTGAGATTGAAACAGAGGATAATGTGTGGCACAGCGTAGAGGAAATGGAGGCAGAAAAGAGTGAGCAGTTTCAAGAGGAAAATGCAGAGGCAGATCCAGAAAAATAACGGTACCCTCCTCCACAAAAAGGTAGTAGCTAGAAAGATGGGCTGTAAATCCGTGGAGGAGTATAACCGTAGAATGGCACGCAGAGAAAAGAATTTAAGAGAGATGGAGGATAACAAAGATGGCAAATGAGTTTACAGCAAGGGTAGCAGGTATCAGCGTAGAGCTGGGTATGAGTGTACAGAATAAGAGCGGTATCTGGTGTAAGCCTACAGTGAGAATGGAGCTTATGATTGATGGAGGTACGAGCCCTCAGCAGAGAGAGGCTATCATTAAACAGGCTTTTGAGGAGGTTTGTGATAACATCGAGAAAACCATCTCAGAGATGGAGTAATACTTACAGGGGGGGGGAGAGTATCTCTCCTCTCTCCTTAACTGGAGGTAATTATGGCAAAACAGATAAAAGTAAGAGAGGATAATTACTTTGCTGTACAGGGCTGGATGGTAACAGAGCTAAAACTAAAGGGTAATGCTCTTATGCTCTATGCGATCATCTACGGATTTTCTCAGACTACTAACACAGCTTTTACAGGGAGTGTAGACTACCTCTGTGAGTGGCTGGGTGGTGTATCAAGACCTACAGTAATTAACACTTTAGATAACCTAGTTAAGCAGGGGCTCCTCACTAAGAGTAGTACCACTAAAGGGGCTCTCATTTACAACAGCTATACAGCTTTAAGACCGAGTAAAAAAATTTTATCCGATGAAGATCCAACGAGTAAAAAAACTTTACCCGATACGAGTAAAAATTTTTTACTCAATAAAGATAGTAAAGATAATATAGAAAAATCCATCTCTAAAGAGATGGAGGGCAAAGCCCCTAAAAAGAAATCTTATAGTACTATCTTAGAGGATCCTGTTAATAAGTTTGTGAAAGAGGCTCTTAGTAAATTTATCCAGTATTGTAGGGGTAAAAATTATACTCCTAAAGTAACTACGGTAGAAAAGTTTGCTAGTACTCTTAGAGATAATGCTGGAGAGGATCCTGTAGTGGCTCTGGCTATTGTGGATCAGAGTATAGATAAGGGATGGAAAGATCTCTATCCACTTAAGAACTATGGTAGACAGGGAAAGCCTACAGCGGTTAGTAAAAAGTTTAGCGGTAATACCCTTAAAGATGCTGAGGGTAAGGATATTGTATTTTAGTAATCTGGAGGAGAGTGTAAAAGCTCTCCTCTAAATTTTTACCTCTTTTGTGATTAGGATTACTCAAAAGGAGGTAAAAGCGGATGAAATGCTATGCAAGTGATTATTGCCAGAAAGATAAAAGCTCCTGTAGTGATGTATGCGGAGGCTACAGAGTGCTCAGAGCTTTATACAATTTAAGCAGGATCCCAGAGAGGTACCGTTATACTATCGCTCTTAAGCCAGAGAATGGAGAGGATCTGGAGGCGTTTACAGTGCTGGATAATTATAAAAATGATGTGCTCAATATGGTAGATGAGGGCAGAGGTTTATATATCTGGGGCAAGAGTACAGGGAATGGTAAAACCTCATGGGCTTGTAAGATTATGAGTTACTTTTTCAGAAAGATAGCTTTTAATACAGGGCTGGAAAATGAGGGGTTATATATTTTTCTCCCCACTTTCTTAGAAGATCTCAGAGATAACTATGATAACAAAGATTCAGAGTTTGATGAGATCTTAAGAATGATAAAAACCTGTAGGCTCCTCATCATAGACGATATAGGAGCAGAGAGGGTAACAGATTGGGTAAGGGAGAGGATGGTAAGCATCATAAATACCAGAGTATCTAATAACCTTACTACGATCTATACCAGTAACCTCTCTCCAGAGGAGCTTAGGAGTGAGTTAGGGGATCGGATAGCCAGTAGAGTATTAGGATCCTCACAGGTAGTAGAAATTACAAGCGGAGATAGGAGGGGATTATAAATGGCTAATATGATTGAGCAGAGCTTACTCTGTAAGGTATTAGATGCTCCAGATCTGGAGATCCTCCACTCTAACGGAGTAATAGAGGAGATGTTTCTTACCTGTAAGGATGAGATCCATTTTATCGTAGAGCATTACAACAGCTATAAGCAGATGCCAGATAAACTAACCTTTTTAGGCAGGTTCAAAGATTTTCAAATGCTGGAGGTAACGGAGAGCACAGATTACTTAGTATATAAGCTCAAAGAGGCTTACACATATACTAAGCTGGTGCCTCTGATTGAGGATACAGCAAAGGTAGTAAAAGAGGATAGTATTAAGGCTATTCAGTACCTCAAAGAGGAGATAGAAAAGCTGGAGAAATCCGTACCAGTGAGCAGGAATAAAGATGGCTATGATATTATCTCTAACGCTGGAGATCGTCTTACAGAGTATAAAAAGCGTTGTGAGGTAAAGGGGCTTATAGGTATTCCTACAGGTATCCCTAAGCTGGATGAGATTACTAATGGCTGGCTCTGGGGAGAGGATCTGGTAGTACTTACAGGGCGTACTAACGTAGGTAAAACATGGATCGGAGAGTACTTTGCTACTATGGCGTGGAATATGGGTTATAAGATCCTTATGTACTCTGGAGAGATGAGTACCGCTATGGTTGGTTTTCGTTTCGATACCCTCAATAAGCACTTTAGTAATATGGGGCTCCTTAATGGATCTGGTACTCTGGGAAAGAAACCAGATACAGACGGAGCAAAGTACTTACAGGAGGATTACGAGAAGTACATAACACAGCTCCAGCAAAAGAGCGGATTTATCGTAGTTACTCCAGATGATTTTGAGGGGCGTAAGCCTAATGTGGATGAGATTAAGAGCTTAGCTATTAAGCATGGGGCGGATATGATTGTAATAGATCAGCTCTCTCTTATGAGTGATAAGCGTAGGGCGGATATACCTAGAATAGCTTATAACAATATCTCAGAGGATCTCTTTTTAATGAGCAAGGAGCTTAAAAAGCCTGTACTCCTTATGGCACAGGCTAACCGTGAGGCGGTAAAGAACCGTAAAAAGGGAGAGAGCCCAGAGCTCCATGATCTGGCAGAGAGTGACGGTGTAGGACAGAACGCCACAAGAGTATTATCTCTATCCGTGATAGATGGCACTCTTAAGATCAGCATTAAGAAAAACAGATATGGTATCAATAACAAAGAGGTACTTATGATCTGGGAAGTAAACACAGGATACCTTAAGCCCCTACTTAGTGAAAATCCAGAGGAGAGTACAGAGGATAAAAAGGATGATAAACCAGACGGAGAGCAGGATAAAGGAGGAGAGAAAGATTATGGTTTCTAAAGGCGGAGTACCTAAGGGGAGGATCATCCCTGTATATCTTACAGATGAGGGAGATGTGTACCCTATTTATTTACATGAGATGGGAGAGCTAGAGCTTATACAGAGGCTTGTAGCAGGTATCTTAGATAATAAGATTGTGGTAGATACTAATACCAGAATTAACTCAGAGAATGATAAAATCTCTATTTTTGATTTAAGTAAGAAAAAATAATAAAAATCTCTCTAAATGTTACCTCTTTTTCTGATTAGGTTAAGTAAATCGGAAAAGGAGGTACTTTTTTATATGACGATTACAAGTAAGGAAGTAGCGGAGATGCTGGGAAAGAGGCACGATAACCTTTTAAGAGCGATCCGCAAATATATTACACAGTTAGGAGATGAGGCTCCTAAGTATTTCTCAGAGGATCCAGATAAGGGCGGTAGATTGTACCACATTACTAAGGCTGGCTGTGATCTTATGGCAGGGCGTATTATCGGAGCTCAGAGTGAGGCTTTTAAGACTAAGTATGCTCCAGTGTTTGGAGAGGAGGCTCCTGTAGAGGTGGTAGAGGAAAAGCAGGAGGAGCCACAGGAGAAAGCCTACACGGTAGAGGAGGTAGCCCAGATCTTAGGCTGTAGTGAGAGAAACGTATACAGAAACATCCAGAGCGGAAAGCTGGAGGCTGTAGAGCGTGAGGTAATGATCCCTACTCTTAAGAAGTTTGTAACAGAGGAGGCTCTGGAAAAATATAAAGCAGGGAGGGCTAGTTAATGAATTACTTTGAAATGAAATGGAGGCTCTCCGCTTGCAGAATACAGGCAGGATACTCACAGGCAGAGGTAGCAGAGATCTTAGGCTGTAGTGACAAGACTATTGTTAGCTGGGAAACAGGTAAGACAGCTCCTAAGATGGAGAAAGCACAGGAGCTTAGTGATCTGTACGGTATCCCTCTGGCTTATATGGATTTTTCAAAAGTTGGAAACTCCACACCTCTTAGAGAGCGTGAGAGTGAGCCACAGATCCCAGCTTTTTAACAGATATTACCAGTAGCTTTAGGAAAATACTGGTAGCAGAATAAAAAGAAAGAGCCAGCCTATATAAGACTGGCTCCCCAGAGGATTACTCCTCTGTGTGTTGGAGTTTGTAGATCCTAAGAGCTACATCCCTCACTAAGAGCTTATCCTCAGTAGATAACTCAGAAAAAATATCTGTGAGCTCTGTAAGTAGCGGATCTGGAGTAGAAGTGTTAGCGGTAAAATCGAAAAACTCACTAACAGGGGCTCCTAAGTATGTAGCTAGGTTTTGGAGCCTATCCATGTCTGGTAAGTGTTTACCATTACTCCAAGAGGAGAAAGTTGTAGGCGGTATCCCAATACCATCCGCTACCTCTTTCTTACTCTTTCCAGATAGTGCTAAGTAGTAACTCAGAGCTTTTACAAAGTTATCCGTGAGAGAGGAATTGTTAGCCATTGTATCACCTCCTCTCTTTGAGGGATGATTAAATAATACACCTAAACAGTAGAAAAGTAAAGTAAAACATACAAAAACTACTGTTAAACAGAATTTTTTATTGACAAGTGGTAAATACTCCATTATACTACTAAACAGTAGGAGAAAGCTACTAAAGCTCCTCTCCCTATATTTTTTTACCTATTCACTACTGTTAAACAGTAGTTTTAGGAATATATTTTAATTTTTAAAGGAGGTACAAGCTAATGAATTTAGCAGAGTTAAAGGAGGCTTATAAAGCCAAAAAGTTAGCCTTTGATACGGCAAAGAAAGAGGAGGAGAAATACAAGGCACTCCTTAAGGATGCGATGTTAGAGGCTGGAGAAAGTGATTACACGGATGAGGCTGGATACCGTTTTGAGCGAATTGTGCAGGAGCGTAAGAGCATGGATGAGGAAAAGCTCTTAGCAGAGCTCCGTGAGAGAAACCTTACAAGCTGTATCAAAACGGTTGAGGCAGTAGATGAGGATGCAACTCTTAAGGCGGTAGAGGCTGGAGAGTTGCCACAGGAAGTATTAGCAGATGCCTTAACAGTAACAGAGGTAGTAATGCTTAAGCTCACAGCTCCTAAAAAGAAAAAGGCTAAAAAGTGATAACGATCTGGAAAACTCCAATAGTAGCCACAGTAGAGCAGGTACTTAAGGATCTTAAGCTCCAGCTCTACGGAGCAGGGCTACTTAAGGAGATTAAAAACACAGGATCGGATCTTATGTGTACTTGCCCTTTTCACGCAAACGGTAAGGAGCATAACCCATCTTGCGGAGTGCTCCTACAGCAAAAGGTAACAAAGGATAAGACCTATGAGGCTGGTACAGTGCATTGCTACACCTGTGGATACACAGCGGATCTACCTCAGTTTGTAGCGGATCTGTTAGGGCTGAGTAGCCCAGTAGAGGGCTTTAAGTGGCTGGTAAATCAGTACAACTACCAGACGGAGGAGAGAGAGCTCCCAGATCTGGATATGTACAGAGGATCCACAGCTAAATCCTCAGTACTGGAGGAGAGCTTAGTAAAGCAGTATACACAGAACCTCCTACAGAGTGAGGAGGCGTGCAGGTACTTACATAAAAGGCGGATAGCTAATTGGGTGTTAGAGGCTTATGAGCTGGGGTTTGATCCAGAGGATAAAACAGTACTTTTCCCTGTAAGGGGCATGGATGGGAAAGTGATCTTTTACAAAGGCAGGAGCATAGCTGGAAAGCATTTTTATAACGCAAAAGAGGTAGATAAAACCTCCGTAGTGTTTGGGCTCTGGGAGATCCTTAACGGATCTTTTAGCTGGGGTACATCGGATCAGATAGAGGAGGTTTGGATTACAGAGAGTGAGATAGATGCTCTCAGTCTTATCTCTTACGGAGTACCAGCGGTAGCCATCATGGGATCACATATCTCAGAGGATCAGTGTAAAGAGCTGGAGCGTACACCTTTTAGGCGGTTCGTACTTGCCACAGATAACGATGATGCAGGGAGAAAAGGAGCCTCCCAGATCAAGAGGTTACTGATACCTAAGGGTTTTCGGTTTATCAACCTCAAATGGCATACGAGCCTAAAGGATATTAACGATCTTGTAAAAGAGTACGGAGATGGCTGGAAAGACCATCTCACAGGATATTAAAGGAGGAAAACAGGATGAGTAAAGGATTTATTACAGGAACAAATGAGGAACTTATTAAAGCGTACAAAGAGAGTAGAGATGAGAGCTATCTTAAAGAGCTCATAGAGGCTAATAAGGGGCTTATTAACCTTTTGGTATCCCCTTATTTAACCTCTATCCCTAATTCTGAGTTAGAGGATCTTACAAGTGAGAGTTACATACCGATGCTTAGAGCTATAGAGGATTACGATCCAGAGCAGGGAGTAGCTTTTTCTACTCTCCTTAAGGTCTATGTACGCCAGCACCTTAACCGTTTATACAACGAGGCTACACGCCAGAAAAGATTTACAGGTACCACTCCAGATAGCTTAGATCGGTTATCTGAGATCAATAAAGAGGGCGGTACAGAAACAGATAGTAACTTTGAGGTAGAGTGCAAGGATTTTAGCTCTGTAGAGTTTATGGATCTCTTAGATAGCTTACAGCTCAATGATAAGGAGCAGGTAGCGGTAAATATCCTCATGGCTGGAGGAGCTAAGGGAGAGATTGCTAAGGCTCTCAATATTACTAATGCTACCGTAAGCTGGCATATCAAGAACCTCAAAAAGAAATTTATTTTAGCTGGTTATCAATATGCTGTCTAAATAATTTTGGTGGATGTGATTAAGTTATTTATCACGAAAAGCAAGGAGGTAAGCGGTATGAGTAGTTTAAGAACCCTGTTAGCCATCTTAAAAGGAGAGGCTGTAGTGCTTACTAAAAAGAGTGAGCATAAGGCGGATGTGCTGGTAGGAAAGAATGTGGACAAGCGTTTTGCTATCAACAGCATGGTAGGAGCTGTAAAGGCTTTGATGCTGTAGTTATAGAAAAAAATAATCAAGGAAAAACAGGAGGATACAGAAATGGGATTACAGGATCTTATTAACAAGTATGACAATGGAGGATTTTCTAAAACAGGCTGGTTTCAGTTAAAGGATGATGGAGATACAGCTACAGTACGCCTCCTCCATAAGGGAGAGGTAGGAGTAAAGGATGGAGAAACTGATTATGATTTTCCCATCTACGAGGTACACAAATTAGATGTAGACGGTAGCGGTAGAGATCGTACTTGCCTCTGTAAAGGAGAGAGCTGTGAGTTTTGTAAGAGCGGTAATAAGCCTCAGCTTAGAATGTTCTTACAGATGATTAACAAGGATGAGAAAGATAAGGATAAGCAGGTACAGCTCTGGGAGAGAGGCTTAACAGATATTAAGAACCTTATCGGCTTAGCTGGAGAGTACGGAGATCTCACTAAGAGAGATATTAAGATTAAGAGATCTGGAGCAAAGGGTAGTCTTAAGACTACATACCAGTATTTCCCTAAGGATCCTAGTGAGATGGAGATCCCAGAGCCTCAGAACTTAGTAGGCTCACTTATCTTAGATCTGGATCGTGAGGATCAGATTAAGGCTATCGAGGGTAGATTACAGCTTAACAAGGGTAACAATAACGATAGTAATAATGACAGCGGAGCAGGAGCTACAAGAGTATTTTAAGGCAGGGAGGGAGGCTAAAAACCTCCCTCTTTTATTAAAATTAAACAGGAGGATACAGGATGGCAAGAGAGATAAAGGTAGATATGAGTAGAGAAAGCGTGGATCTGGAAGATCTTAGTAGCCGATTAGCTCATAAAAAAGTGTGTAATATAAATTTGAAAAGAAACCAGAATACCTTACTTAAAGGGCTGGAGGTAATAAATGAGCTGGTAAAGAGCGGTAGGCTCCACGCAGAGGGAGAGTATGAGATTATCCGTACTCCAGAGAGGCTTAAGGAAGTAATGGAAACCTACTTAACTGGAGTAAGTGAGTATGTGCTGGATGTGGAAACTACAGGGTTGGATGTGTATAACGATATTTTAGTAGGTATCTGTTTATATAATCCAGATCTCCCTAGTTTCTATGTACCGTTTAATCACACGGATCTCCAGAATAAAAGAGTTGAGGGGCAAATGACAGAGGAGGAGTGTAAGGCGGTTATGCTCCCTTATCTGGCTAACGGATCCCTTAAGTGTATCAATCATAATATTAAGTTTGATGATAAAGTAGTTACTTTTCAGTGGGGGCAGAGTATAGCTAATGTATGGTGGGATACACAGGTAGGAGCACAGGTACTTAATGAGAATGAAAAACATGGACTTAAGCCACTATACAATAAGTATATCCTTAATGGGGAGGGCTCCGATGAGGATTTTGGAGATCTATTTGAGGATATTCCGTGTAATTATATTCCGATTGATATTTTCGCTATTTATGGAGCTAACGATGGTTTTAAAACATGGGCTGTATATCAGTTTCAGAAAAAGTATCTTAGAGAGGATCATCCTAGAGCAGACTACAGAAAGCTCTATCATGTATTTAGAGATATTGAGATGCCTCTTATTGATGTTTGTATGGATATGGAGCTTAGAGGTGTAGAGATCCGTGAGGATTACGCTAAGGAGCTCTCTGTACAATTTAATGAGGAGATGGCGGAGAAAGAAAAACTCTGTGATGAGTATGTAGCTAAGTTTGATAAGTATATAGCGGAGAACCCTACTCTTATGAGATTAACAAAGGGTACAAAGAAAATTAACTATAATAGCCCTCAGCAGGTGGCTTGTTTACTCTATGATATTTTCAAACTTAAGAGTGTATCCAGAAAAGAGCCGAGAGGCACAGGAGATAAGATCATCCAGTTACATAGGAGTAAGGCTAAAAAGGCAGGTACTAAAAAGGCTGAGGAGTTTATCCAGTTTTTAGATAATTACCAGAGATATAAGGAGTGTGGAAAGCTCTTAGGAACTTACATAGATAAGATACCAGCGGTTAAGTGTGCTAAAACTAATGCAGTACACACTACTTTTAATCAGTATGGAGCTAAGACTGGTAGATTTTCTTCAAGTGATAAGGTTACTAAGATTAACTTACAGAATATCCCTAGCCATGAAAAGAGGATCCGTAAGATCTTTAGAGCCAGAGCTGGTTATAAGTTTGTGGGCGGAGATTTTAGCCAGATTGAGCCACGAGTACTCTCTTATGTATCTGGAGATGAGGCTATGCAGGAGGCATACAGAGAGGGTAAAGATCTGTATGCCATCATGGGATCTAAGGTTTATGGAGTGCCTTATGAGGATTGTAGAGAGTTTTATCCAGACGGTACGGTAAACGCTGAGGGTAAACACAGGCGTACAACTATGAAAAGTGTACTCTTAGGTATTATGTACGAGCGTGGAGCTAAAGCTATCGGAGAGCAGTTTGATAAATCCGCAGAGTGGGCTCAGAAACTTATTGATGATTTTTATAAGAGTTTCCCTAAGATCCAACAGCTCCGCCTTAAGGTAGAGAAGATGGCGGAGGAGTACGGATATGTAACTACCATACAGGGCAGAAAGAGAAGATTGCCAGAGATGCAGTTACCAGATCACGATGATTACCGTTATCAAGAGGCTCACAGGCAGAGCCTTAACGCTGTGATACAGGGATCCAGTGCGGATATTATGAAATTAGCTATGATCGCTATTTACAATGATCCGCAGTACAAGGCTCTGGATTGCCACATGGTAATAACAGTACATGATGAGTTAATCATGGAGGTACCAGAGGAGCATATTAAGGAGGGAGCCGATCTCTTAGTAAATACTATGAAAAGAGTAGGACACAGCCTTATAGATCTCCCTATGAGCGTAGATGCTGAGGTAAATGATTACTGGTACGGAGAAAACTTAGCAGATGATTACTTAGAGGAGGAGTAGATCCTATGAGTACTACTGTGATCTGGAATGATTTTAAGGACAAAGGAAGAAAAGCGGAGATATTTGTGGAGGGTAAAACCCTCCATGAAATCTCACAGGAGTACGGTATAGAGGAGTACATAGTAAGAAACCGATACCGCAGAAATGGCATAAGAGATATAGCTGGATTAACAAAGCCTAAGAGTAAGAGTAGGAGCGTGTTTAGGCGTACCTATAACATCTACAGCTCTGGGCGTAGGATGATGGAGGCTATTTATGCTAAAGGAGTTACGATAAAAGAGCTCTCACAGCATACAGAGATAGAGGAGAGCACTATTTATACATTTCTACAGGATGGTAGGGATATAAGCTCTATGAGGCTGGCTAAGCTGTGTAAGTATCTGGGAGTATCAATGGATTATGTGATGGGATTAAAGGAGAAACCAGATGGCAAAATGTAAATTCTGTGGAGCTGAGGTAGTAGTAGGAGAAACCTGTAAATACTGTGGCAGTAAGGCGGAGAGCTGGTACTATTCTGGAGCAGAAAAGAAACAGGAGCTTAAAAAGAAAAAGGCTATAACCCTCAATGCTGAGTATGATGATCTGGGTGCAGGGCGTAAGATTTTTAGAGGTAAATATTACATAGTGCAAAAAGGGGATAATCTCTGGAATATTGCAAAAAGGTTTTACGGAGCTGGAGCAGATTATTACAGGATTGTAAGGAAAAACCATCTACAGGATCCTAACCATATAGAAGTAGGGCAGAAATTGTATCTTTAGGAGGCAAAAAGTGAGATATAGAGTATATGATGAGGAAGATAAAAAAGAGAGAACTCTGGAGGAGTGTGTAACTCCTTTAGAGGTAGGATCTGTAAGGAGAGTACAGGTTAAAAAGGGAGATACCAGAGAGGTACACCACTTTAGAGTATTGGAGGAGTTAAAGAGTGTTTGATTTTAACGGAGAAAATTTACAGGTAGGAGATAAGGTAATTGTGTATGAGAGTTACTTTAGCAGTAAAGCCTATTATGTAGGTACTGTGATAAAAAGAACTCCTACAGGGCTCTTAGATATAGAGTGGGGTAATGGTAAAAAGGATAGATTTAAGAGTAATGGATATGAGTATCATAGATCCTCTGGATATGCTAGAACCACAATTTATTTAGAGCCTTACACTGAGGAAAGAGGTAAGCAGGTTATACAGGAGAATAAGAGAAAGCGTATGGTAGGCTGGCTTAAGGAGTTTGATTATACTAAACTCTCTTATGAGGAGGCAGAGCATGTATATACTCTGGTAGCAGGTTTGAAAAATTCATAAAATTAGTATCTAAGGAAATCTCCTTTATGTGATTAGGATCGATCAAAACATAAAGGAGGTTTTTCTATTGAAAGTAGATATTTTTAACACAGAAAACAAGTATAAGATAATCTATGCAGATCCAGCATGGTTATACAGAGATAAGGCGGTAGCAGGAGGGAGAGGGGCTGGATGCCATTATACAGTAACCAGCTTAGAGGATATAAAGGCTCTCCCTGTGGAAAAGCTGGCAGATGATGATAGTGTGCTTTTTATGTGGGTTACGATGCCATTTTTAGAGGAGGCTTTTGATGTGATGAGATCATGGGGGTTTGAGTATAAAACCTGTGCTTTTACATGGATAAAGCAGAATAAGAAAGCAGATACTCTCTTTTGGGGTATGGGTAATTGGACTAGAGCTAATGCTGAGCTATGTTTATTAGGTGTAAGAGGAAAGCCTAAGAGAATGGATGCAGGAGTACATAGTGTAATTATGAGCCACATAGAGGAGCATAGTAAGAAACCAGCGGAAACGAGAGATAGAATTGTAAAGTTAATGGCAGGGGGGGGGCTACCTAAAATAGAGCTCTTTGCAAGACAGAGTATAGAGGGCTGGGATTGCTGGGGAAATGAAGTATAAGAACTGTAGGAGGTGTAAAAAGCCTCCTCTTTTTTTATCTAAATTTACTTACCGTTTGTGATTAGGTTACTTATCAAATAAAACAGGAGGATCAAGGATGGTAAGACGGATTAAAAGAAAATGGAGAAGATTTTACAGAACTCATAGAGAGGGCTGTGAGCTGGTAGGAGATTTTGTAGGAGCTCTTAGTGTATTTGTATTTATCTTTGAGCTGTATTTTATCGGTATTTTGTTAGGAGGTCACTAATGGGAAATGTAATTTTAGGGCTTTTGTTAGTCGGCTACATAGTGGTTACTATCGTAAATCTGGTAATTGAGGCAAAGAGGGATAAAGAAACCAGACCTCTAAGGATAAGAGAAAGCAGATCCCAGATGTATTTAGCGTTTGAGCTTGCCAGATTTAATAAGAATATTGAGAAAGCCAGAGAGGAGGCGGAAAAGTAATGGGATTAAAGAGCTTAATAGCAGTAGCACAAGGAAAAAATGCAGAGAATGTATCTTTTGAGGATAAGTTTCTTAAAAACTATGAGGAGGCTGTAAAGGCTAAGGAGCTGGAGGAGAGGCAGGTAGCCCCATCTGAGTATATCCGCCCATCCTCTATGTATGGCTGTGAGCGTATGTTATTTTTCCAGAGAGTACACGGAGGCTCTCAGAACGGAGAGCAGAGTGAGGTAAATCTTATTGAGATATGCCAGAGCGGTACAGATAGGCACTTAGACATACAGCACATAGTAGAGCGTATGGAGGGTGTAGAGTGCTTAGATCTGGAGGAAATGGTAAAAGAGGCACAGGCTAAAGGAATTAAAACAGAGTTTGTAGGCTGGAATGAGGATCACACAGAGGGCAGGTGTAAAAATGATGAGCTCTCTATCTATTTCCAGCCAGACGGAGTTATTAGATTTAATGGTAAGGATGTAATCTTAGAGATCAAAACAGAGAGTACTTACCAGTTTAGTAACAGATATGAGCCTAAGGCGGATCACAAGTGGCAAGCTACTTGTTACGGTATGGGGCTGGGTATAGATTATATCCTTTTCTTTTATGAGGATAGAAATTTCTGTAAAAAGAAACCGTATCTCTGGAAAATAACCGATGAGATGAAACAGGCAGTACTTAACAAGATACGAACTGTAAACAATGCTTGTAAGACAGGGATCCCTCCAGAAAAGGATGATAGCAAGTGTACTTACTGTAGATATAAAAACGAGTGTGCTTTAGTGGATGCTGGTAAGTGGGTACATCCTAACCCTCCAGAAAAGCCTCAGACAGCAAAGAAAGATACAAACAGAAAAAAGGCTAATAAGTCTACAGGTAAAAAGAAAAAAGCCTCTACAGGGCAAAATACAGCGTTGAGAGCGGTATGTGGTAACTGTGAGCATTGTGGTAGAGAGATAGGAGCTTACTACTGTAGCATTGATAGAGAGGGATCTATGTATGTAGACCGCAGAAAGAAATGTAAGTTTACTCCTAGCAGATTTAAGGGGGTACAGGATGGCAAGTAATAACATCGGTAAAACCTTTGAGCAGGAGTTTAAGGAGTGTGTGCCTCCAGATTATTACCTGTATCGCTTAAAGGATGATACAAGCGGATTTTATGGAGTATCTAATCCGTGTGATTATATCCTTTTTAGATCTCCTTATCTCTTTCTGGTAGAGCTTAAAACTCATAAGGGAAAGAGCATACCGATAGCTAAGATCAGACCTAACCAGATACAGGGGATGGAGAAAGCTACTCAGTATGAGGGAGTGTATGGAGGCTTTTTAATTAACTTTAGAGAGCTGGAGGAAACCTATTACATAACCGTACAGGATGTGATCCAGTTTACTCAGACAGAGGAGAGAAAGAGCATACCTGTAGAGTGGTGCAGGGATCACGGAGTAAAGATAGAGCAGAAAAAGAAAAGAGTGAGATACAGCTACGATCTGGATAGCTGGTTAAGGAGGTACTATGGAAAATCCGTGTAGTAATTGTGATAGTACATCAATGGAGATGTGTTTACTTATTAGACACTGTGAGCACTTTGTAACAAAGAAATCTAAAGAGGAGAGCAGGTGTAAAGAGTATGTAGGAGTTACCTGTGTAAATGGTGGATGCCCTAACGCTATGGCGGATGAGTACCCAGAGTATGGTTATGAACATTGTACCTGTGAGGAGTGTGGATATTATAAGGGCTGTGAGGATTGTGCCTTAGCAGGTACAGAGAATTGTAATAAGGCTCCTACAGGAGGAGGTAAAGATGGTACAGAGTGATAAATTAAAGAAAATCATAGCGGAGGTAAAAGAGGAGAGCTCCCCTGTAATAACCCTCTCAAATGAGTTAATAGCAGATTTTAGTAAGGAGCTTGATAGTGCTATCTCAGAGCTGGATATGATTATGGAGAGCATAGGAGAAAACTCTATAGAGGATATACCAGATAGCCAGATAGAGTACTACTGTGTTAAGATCCCAGCTCTTATGTATTATGCAGGGCAGAGAGTAGAGGAGCTGGGTATGCAGGTAGATCTAGCCTCTAACGCTAAGAAAAGTGCTCAAAATGAGGCGATGGTAAAAGTATCTGGTACTGTGCAGGAAAAGAAAGCCAGAGTAGAACAGCTCACAGAGGATAAAGCCTTAGTAGAGGCTATTTATCGTAGAGCTTATAACAGCCTCAAAGTTAAGTTAGAGATGGCTGAGAAGATCTACAGTGGATTAAAGAAATCCCTCTCAAAGAGGATAGCAGAGGTAGATCTGGATAGATTTAGTAAGGATAAATATACCAGAGAGCCAGAGGATCCTATGGAGGATTAAGCCTATGGAGCGATGGGCTTATGAGTACTTTAGGAGGCAAGCCATAGAGGATAGATGTAAGCAGGAGGCACAGTGGCTAATTGATAACCCTAAAGACAGTATCCGTAAAATGGCTAAAGAGTTTTGTATAAGTAAGAGCCAGTTACATAGAGATCTCCATGAGCTCAGAAATATAGATGATGATCTCTATGTACAGTGTAGAAATATTTTAAGGAGGCATAAAAGACGATGTTTATAAGAGTTGAGGATCAGAGCGGAAACCTTACTATCTGGCTTAATGTGAACCAGATAGCAAAGCTGGAGGAGAGCAGGAGCTCAGAGGAGATAATGGGATACAGTGTAACTACTGTGGATAATAAGGAGTATTACTCTCCAGATGTTAAGGCTATACAGGCTTTATTGATGCCAGTAGTTGTAATGGAGCCAGAGAGAGATACTGTAGAGGAGCTTAAAAAGCTGGATATGATGAGAGATGTTATGGAGAGGTGTTAGAGATGGAGGAAAAGTTAGATAAGTTTTTAGCATATCTGGAGGAAAACGGAGTAGAGATCTCTGGAGAAACAGCTTTTAAGTGTGATGATGGTATTGTACTTTTTAGCCCTAATGAGGGAGGCGGAGTAGATATAGCCATTATCAGAAATGTAATTGAGTTAAATTACAACTTAGGTATCACGGATGCAGATGTAAACCTCTTTAATACGGAGGTAGGTATTATGCAGGAGTTAGGAGGATCTGAGGATGGAGAATAATAAACCAGTATTTTATATGTTAGTGGGATTGCCAGCCAGCGGTAAAAGCTCTGAGAGTGACAGGCTGGGAGATGTAATTGTTAGATCCTCCGATTACCTTAGAGATAAGCTCTGTGGAGATATAAACGATATGAAAAATAATGGTGCTGTGTTTACCATTTTACAGAGTTTGGTTAGAGCGGATCTGTATCACGGTAAGGATGTAGTGTACGATGCTACAAACTTAAAAGCAAGCTATAGGGTGGAGTTTTTGGATACCCTTAGATTATTAAATTGTAAAAAGGTTTGTGTGTTTGTAGATACTCCTTTTGAGGTGTGTGTTAAGCGTAACGAGGAAAGAGATCGTACAGTACCTAAGGAGGCTATGGATAGAATGAAAAGATTTTTAGAGCCTCCTACTTTTGCTGAGGGCTGGGATGAGATACGAGTAGTTAAAAATTGGGATGAAAAGGAGAACAGCGATGGCGGAGATAGATAACCTCATAGCAGAGGTAAACAAAAAATATAAAACGGATATAATCCGTAAAGCATCGGATCTTAAAGGGATAGAGTTTATCCCTTATACCTCCCCTATGATGAATTACTTAACCAGAGGAGGAGTACCTGTAGGGAGGATCGTAGAGCTGGTAGGATTACCTCAGAGCGGAAAAACTACTACAGCTTTGGATATTATCTCTAATTTCCAGAAAAAGTACACAGATAAGTACTGTGTATATCTGGATGCAGAAAACACGATAGATAAGGAGTGGGGAGAAACTCTGGGGGTAGATTGGAGTAAGGTAATCCTCATCCAGCCAGAGAGTGAGTATGGAGAGGAGCTATTAGATATGCTCTTAGACTACATAAGATCTGGTAAGATCGGCTTAGCAGTATTAGATAGTGCTCCATTTATTATCCCTAAGGCGGTACAGGAAAAGGGGTTAGATGAGAAAAGTTATGGCGGTAACAGTGCTCTTATGAAAGCCTTTTGTGATAAGGCGGTACCGCTCTGTAAGAAAGTGGAGTGTACTTTTCTCCTCATCAATCAGTTAAGAGAAAATATTGGAAATCCGTATAAGCCTTTTAAGATCCCATGTGGTACAGCTATAGCTCATGCGTGCTCACAGATCCTATGGTTTACAAAGGGATCCTTACTGGATGAGAAGTATAAAGAGGTAAGTAGCGGATATGCTAACCCTAGCGGTAATCTGGTAAGCGTGAAAGTAGAGAAAAATAAGGTTACTAAAAATGATCGTAGGCTCCAGACTTACACACTTAACTATAGTACAGGCGTGGATGAGATTAAGGATACCTTAGATCTGGCTATCATGCTGGGGATCATCTCACAAGCAGGGGCGTGGTTTAAGGCTACTCTTAAGGATGGTAAAGAGCAGAAGATGCAGGGATTTAACGGAGTGCAGGAGTTTTATTACAACGATCTGGAGGAGTTGGAGTATCTTAGAAAAAAGGTATATGAGGCAGGGATGGCATGAGGTATACAATAAAAGAGGTTACGGATTACTGTAGCAGAAATGGGATAAGCGTTTACGAGTGCTGGGATGAGAAAGATCGTAGAAAGAAATTTTATAAGATGTTAATACCAGTATTTGAGAGCGGAGTATTGATACCAGTATCTAACAGGGAGTATATTTGTAAGACCATTAAAGAATGTTATAAATACACTCAAACTCTCTTAGAGGATGATACTTTTAGGTTGGCTGTAAGTGCGTGGGTAAGGAGTTGGTAGTGATGAGCGAAGTAGAGAAAGCCTTAGCCCATAATTTAAGAGAGGTAAGAGAGAAAAAGGGATACACTCTAAAAGATGTGGTAAAAGGTACAGGATATACAGAGGTAAGTATAAGCAGGTGGGAAACAGGTACACGGATCCCTAAGGCTACAGTACTTTACAATCTGGCTAAATTCTACGGAGTATCTGTAGATAGATTTTTCTGGAAATAAGACAGGAGGAGGCAGTAAAAAGCCTCCTCTATTATTTTATATAGGGGATATATAAAAAGTGTTTGACATTGTTATATAGGGGGTATATATTATAAGTGAGGTAAGGAACTAGATACAAACTGAAAGAGAGGTAAACAATATGAGATATAAAGAGGATAACGATAACAGATACAGAGTAAACTTTATGAGAGCTACAGAGGAGCTCATGGATGCCCTCACAGTTGAGAGCTTTATCTCTTACTTAGAAGAAAATGCAGAGTTTGAGGATTATACAGTAGAGTACATTGACGGTAAATGTGTTAAGTGTAGAGCCTATGATCTCACAGAGGAAAACAGCAAGCTCCATAAGGAGTTTTTAGTAACAGAGGATGGTAGAGTATTTTATTGGAGAACCTTATTAGATAAGATCGAGTTAGTAGATGATGAGATCCCAGAGGGAATGGTAGAGGGATTACAGGAGGGAGATACATACAGAAATTTTAATGCTATCTGGGTAGTAGATAAAATCTATACGGTAGATGATTCTACACTCTGGTATAAGCTCAGAATTAAGAGCCATGTGATAAAGAAAAGTCCTATGTATAAAGGGATCGGTACTATGGATTGTGCATATAACAGGGGAGCCTAAGGGCTCCCAGAGATATAGAGAATACAGGAGGTAAATGAGATGGTAGTAGATTTTAGAGAGGCTAAGGAAGTAGCAAAAGAGGTAGCTAAGGAGCTCACAGAAAAGGATAGTGACTGGAAATGGAGAGTACAGGTATTAAAGAGTGAGATCCGTGTATGGTGGGGATACTTACAGTACTGTGATACAGAGGATAGCCATTTTACTATTAAGATGAGTGATAGAGAGGATGAGTGTGGAGCTGATACAGATTTTATGGTAGCAAGAAATGAGCATGATGAGTACATGACAGGTAGGATTATTGGAGTAGATGAGTGCTGGCAGGATGGAGATCTTAATACCTGTGTAGCAGGATTACTTAGAGGTATTGCAACTATAGCACATAGTAGATATTAGGAGGTTGGATATGACAGATAATGAGAGAGCATTTTACTTACTACTTTGTATGAGCGGTAGAACACAGGAGGCTACAGAGTATAAGGAGAGAGTTGAAAGTAAAGAGGATGAGGAGGATAAACAGGATGGCAAAGATCTATAGAGATAAGGCTACAGGAAAGAAGTTATACCCAGTTTGTAAATGGGAGGATAACCAGCATAAGATCTATAATGCACATGATCGGATTATGAATAGGATTTATGAGGCACAGGAAACAGGAGGAGAGGATCTGGAGGCTTTGTATAAGGAGCAGGAGCGTATAGAGAAAGCTCTTGAAATCATAGATAGACATATCATAGAGGGGCTGGTATATGCCACTTATGAGGATGGGTTGATAATAAAGGATATAATATGGGCTTACAATCTCAGACATTAAGGAGGGCTAAGAGATGAGTATACACGGAGTAAATGCTAGACAGCTCCAGATAATAAGTATCCTTAAGGAGGCTAAGTGTACAAACACAGCGGAGCTACAAGAGGAGTTAGGAGTATCTAGGAGAACACTTAGAACAGATATAGCTTATCTTAAGAGAGTGTATCCAGATAAGTTAATAACCCACAGAGGCAGATATACAGGCGGTTTAGAGTGGGTAGAGTAGGAGGAGCGTATGGATCTAATAGAAAGAGTGGAAAGCTATAAGGTACTGTTTAAGGAGTGTAAAGCTCTGGAGCCTGTTAGTATGGCTCTGGCAAAGGGTTATAAATCCGCTACACCTCTCCAGAGATTAGAGATAATTAGAGAGTTAGATACAGAGCTGGCGGAGGTATACAGTGTAGAGATCCCTGTTATTACAGCATGGGTAAGGGATGATAACTATGTACACTCTACAAAGGAGATTTTCTTAGGGGAGCCATCCTTAGAGGGTTTTCTCCATCAATTTAGGCACCACTTACAAAATAAGGCAAGGGAGCCACAGTATAAGTATTTATTGGTAGAGGATGATCCTAAGGCGGATTATAGGATCCCTTATAAGGATTGTATGTATCGGATGTATGGGGAGGATGATGCCAGAGCGTGGGCTAGGATGGTTATTGAGTTAGCCTCATAAATGAGTTATAATATAACCACTATATAAAAAGGTAGGTGGTTACATGATAAAGAGATTGAGCGTAATAATAGTTTTAGGTATTGCACTATCCTTATCAGCCTGTGGAAATACAGATAAGGAGGTAAATGAGCCCACAGAGGCGGAGAAAGTAACGGAGGCTATAGAAAGTACTCCAGAGGTAACAGAGGAGCCAGAAACAGCCACAGAGGAGGCGGAGGAGCTACCTGTAATCTATGCAGATGATGAGGAGATCAATTTATATCTGAATAGGTATAATGAGGCTAATGTGGGGCAGGAGATAACAGTGGATCAGTTTGAGCCTTATAAGCATCATGGTAGCGTACATAAAAATCAAATAAAACTCAAAACAGAGGAAACTACTATATCAGCTACAGGAACTAAGGTAACAGTATATTTAGAGTATAAGGATCTGGAGCAGTATAAGGAGGCGTTTCTGAGGTTTGTAAAGCCTTTTAGTGATACCGATATAGAGAAATGCTGGGAGCAGGTTTTAGCGGATGATACGAGGGTTATAGAGTTTGATGGATTTAGTACAGAAACAAGTAAATTTAACGGAGATATAGAGTATATGAGTATCTATGGATCTATAGAGTAGGAGGCGGATTATATGAAAATTGGAGTAAGAAAACCTAGCCTTAAAAAGACTATCAAAGCAAGCACTACAGGTAAGGCTAAGAGAGTGGTAAAGAAAGCGGTTAATCCTCTGTACGGTAAAAAGGGTGTAGGGCTGGCAAAGAGTCCTAAGAGAGCTGTAAAAAATGCTGTGTACAAGAAAACTACAGTAGGGGTAAAAGATTTACTCAAATAGGAGGGCGTATGGATAATGAAAAGCAGAAACAGGAGGTAATAGACTTTCTGGAGAATACCTACACAGGGGCTAAAATGATGGGAGATGAGGAGGTAATGCTAAGAGCCTCCAGAGCACTCTTAGCATTTAAGGCAGATGTGCATAAGGATATTTTCATAGAGGAGAATGTGCTGGAGTTTTAATACCAGAGAGAGAGGATCTTAGGATCCTCTTTTTTTTTGTCTAAAAATACTTACCGATTGTGATTAAGTTAAGTATCACAACAAAGGAGGTAAACAGAGTGGCACAGAAAGTAACCAGTACAGATATAAAGCTGGCTCTTAAAGAGTTTCATAATGGAAAGCCCAGTTATTTTATAACAGAGTGTAAAACCTGTAGTACCTATTTTCCAGATCCGCAGGGGCTACTTAAGTTTGATGGGCTGGCTATCACAAAGAGCTATACAAAGCCTAATATTATCGGCTATGAGATCAAAGTGAGTAGAAATGATTTTCTACAGGATAATAAGTGGCATTTATACCTACAGTACTGTAATGAGTTTTATTTTGTAGTACCTAAGGGGCTGGTAAAGAAAGAGGAGCTCCCAGATCATGTAGGGCTTATCTATTTCAATCCAGATACTAAGGCTCTGAGAACGGTTAAAAAAGCATTGTACAGGCAGATAGAGGAGCCTGTAGGTGTGTATAAGTACATTATCTTTAGTCGGCTGGAGGAGGATAGGATCCCCTTTTACAATGACAGGGCGGAGTACTGTAAGGATTATCTGGAGGATAAGGTAGTAAAGAGTGCTATAGGGCAGAGATTAGGCACAAAGTTAGCAAAGGATTTAGAGGAGGCGGAAAAGAAGTTAAAAAGCCTCCAGAGTGCAGATAAAGAGCTACAGGCATGGAAAAATGTTAAAGCAGTATTAGAAAATGCTGGTATTTTACCGTGGAGATGGTGGGATAACGATAGCTGGGTAACAGATCTGGAGCAGAGGCTTAATGGAAAGATGGATCCTATAGATCTGGAGTTAGCCATTAAGGATACCAGTAGACTATTAAACAGATTACAGGCTATGCAGGTACAGGAGGAGCAGGATGATAAAAGCTAGATACATAGGCGTAGAGTGTGAGATCCAGAGCGGTAAAGTGTATCCGATTAAAACCAGATGCACAGGAAATAAGCTGGTGGTGTCGGTAAGAGCTTATAAGTTTGAGTATAACTCTCTGGAGGAGTTTCTTAAGCGGTGGAAAGTAGAGGCGGTATATCATGGATGTAAGTAGGTTAATGATTTTGCTTAAGGAGGCGTGGAGCAGGGTAAGAGATGAGGGAGTAGGTGTAATGGGAGATTTTATAGGAAAGCCTTTTACAGCTACTACTATGAGTGAGTTGAATTATCTTGTAAACGCTCCTTTAGAGAGTATAAACAGAGAACTCCGAGAGGAGTTAGGTATAGAGCTCTATGTAAATACAATACCTCAGATAGAGGATAACTCAGTAAGTGGGATCTTAAGGGTAAAAAGGGTAGGAGAGCCAGTAAGATTTATATGAGAGAGGAGTGTTAAGTGTGGGTAGAGCTGAGAGGCGTAGGCTTGAAAAGCAAAAAGGTAAACAGGTAAAAACCTATAACCTAACCAGATCACAGCTCCATAATGCAGTAAGGCAGGTAACAGAGGAGGATCTTAAGAGGATCAAACAGGAGGCTATGGAGGATGCCATAAATACAGCTATGACATTACTCTTAGTACTCCCTATGGAGGTACTCATGGATCACTACTGGAAAAAGACCTATGCAAAGAAGATACCAGAGTTTACAGAGCTGGTATTACAGTACTATGAACGCTGGCAAAATGGAGAGCTAGATATGGATGAGATGAAAAAGGATCTCTGGGAGTATGGCGGAGTGAGATTAGAAGAAAGAGAGGCAGAGTAATATGAGTTTAAGAGTAAAAGAGGGCATTGATTTAGAAGTGCTCAGAGAGTACGGATTTAAGACAGGTAAAGAGTGGAGCGATGCTGGAGAGAGATGTTTAGCAGGTATCGGATATGCTTATCAGCATGAATGGTACCATAAGTTTTTAATGGATGCAGATGAGCCTAGCAAGATTGCTTATATTGCAGAGGATTATGATATTCCATGTGTACAGATCTCAGTAAGAATAGAGCACAGAGATTTGTATGTAGAGGTAGCAGTAGAGGGTACTTATCATGTAGGAGGATCAGAGCTGGATATTGTAACAGATACTATCTATGAGCTTACACAGGCTGGAATACTGGAGGTAGTACCAGAAGAAAGCGAGGGTAAATAATATGGCTATCAGAAATATGCTACACATGAGCCATCTAAAGGCGTTTGAGGAGTTTCTGGAGAGTAATGGGTATATGATTATCCCTACAGTAGGGGCGTATGAGGTATTGAGAGCTCAGAAACCTAAGAAAGAGAGAAAGCCTAAGGAGAGCCCTGTAATAGTATATAAAAGAAAAGATGCTAAGGAGCATTTATCTATTATGGAAAAGGATTTTTATTTAGTAAATGAGTTTTTGAGAACTAATGAGGCGGAGTAATGTTTGGATATGTATTACTTGTGATTTTAGTAACAGCAGGAGTAACTCTGGTAGAGAGCTTTTTAATAGCTTTTGTGGCTGGATTATTAGGGATTGGAGTTTCCTTTAAGGTTATTTTCTTTGTGATGTTTATTATCAATTTCTTTATAAGAGGGGGCAGTAGTAAGTAAATGAAAAAGAAAATTAAGGATTGTACGTTTAAGGAGTTTACAGGGTGGGCTAACGCTAGAGCCTGTGATGGTAGATGGGGTATGCTGGATGCTATGAATAGCGTAAGCATAATTAGTATGGTATACGAGGTAAAGCCTATTTTCTTTAGAGGCAGGGTTAGAGAGGCTTTGTGGAGAAAACTTAGGGATCAATATTTAAACGTGGAGGCGGAGATTGAAATTGAAAGATAGTACAAGAGCTAAGAGCTCCATACAGGAAAAGCGTATAGCTAAGGCTATGGGCGGTAGGCAGGTAGTAGGATCTGGATCTACTCCGTTTCTAAAAGGAGATGTAGTGGTAGATAAGCTCTTTATTGAGGCTAAAACAAAGATGAACCCTAGCCAGAGTATCACTGTAAAAAAGAGCTGGATAGATAAGGCTAAGGAGCAGAGCTTAGCCATGAGAAAAGAGGATTATGCTATAGCGGTATCCTTTGGAGATCCTAAGGAGTATTACCTCATTGAGGATACTTTAATGGAGGATCTGTATAAGAGCAGGGAGGCACTCAGAGCGGTTATAGATGCTATTGGAGGAGTAGATCACGATCCCTTAGGATTAGAGAGTGCAGAGATTTACAGAATAAGAGAGCTAATAAAGGAGGCGTATTAGATATGTGTAAAATTAGTGAAATGAATTTAGAAACAGCTAAGTACTATGGATATGAGGCACAGAGTAACCAGTTAGTAGAGGAGTGTGCAGAGCTCATACAGGCGGTAAACAAGTACCGTAGAGTAGAAACAGGCTTAGGACAGCCTGTAGCGGAGGATAAAAAGGCTATTGCCAGAGATAACTTAGTAGAGGAGATCGCAGATGTAGAGTTAATGCTGGAGCAGGTAAAGTATCTCCTCCAGATCCCAGAGGATGAGCTCTTAGCGGTTAAGACCTTTAAGGTAAACCGCACCAGAGAAAGAATGGAAAGCAGTAAATAAAAATATTTTTCAAAAACTATCTAAATTTTCCTCATATTGAGGATTAAGTTATTTATCAATAAAAATAACAC
>ERZ1026776.433-NODE-433-length-29319-cov-42.614133_pt1 | contig 29319 bp, 19 predicted proteins | sample MGYA00380125_ERZ1026776 | MGnify/ENA primary metagenome ERZ1026776 (study PRJEB33269, sample SAMEA4719761) | human gut metagenome | biome: human-associated habitat; feature: organic feature; material: feces | place: Cameroon | collected 2013-10 ...
CTTCCAGCCTGAACACCTATGCCTACAGCTATCCTTTCAAGAGCAATACCAACTCTTTCATCGCTGAGCTTCAGAGCCGTATCTCTCCAAACGTGAGCAATGAGGCCCGCGTCAGCTTCGTAAGAGTGCGCGATAGCCGTGATATCAAGGCCAACCTCCCTATGATTTCCATCACAGGTGTGGGCAGTGGTACGGTGAACATCGGTACAGAGCGTAACTCTCAGGCTAACTACCTGAACCAGGATATCTGGACCATTGAGGACAACCTGACATGGCTCCGTGGCAACCATACCTTCATCTTCGGTACCCACAACGAGTTTTACCATTTCAAGAACATGTTCATCTCTGATAAGTTCGGTTCTTATACCTTCAAGGGATACGACAACTTTAAGGCTTATTACGATGATTACATGGCTGGAACATTGGATCCTAAGAAGGCTTACATGAACCAGTATCGTTACGGACAGGCTAATACAAGTGTAACCGGCGACCCTAACTGGGCTTCTGAGTTCTCATCTGGCCAGTTCGGTTTCTATGCGCAGGATAAGTGGAATGCCAGCAACAATTTCACTCTTACCTATGGTCTCCGTCTGGATATTCCTGTGTTCTTTGATACTCCGATGGAGAATGCCGAGTTCAACGCCTTGTCAGAGAAGATGGGTTGGGGTATGAAGACCAACGATAAGCTCAAGTTCTCTCCAATGCTCTCTCCTCGTGTGGGATTCCGTTGGGACATCAACAACGACCGTAAGTTCATCCTCCGTGGTGGTGCAGGTGTCTTCACCGGTCGCATCCCATTCGTTTGGGTAAGCAACAACTTCTCAGGCACAGGTCTGCAGCTTTCTTCATACGATAGCAACAACTCTTCTACCAAGGGCTTGGAGCTCATCCTCGACCCAAGTAAGCAGAATGCCAATGCCGATAAGATGAAGGTGAGCGCCGGTAACCAGGATGTTGCCGTTTGCGGAAAGAACTTTAAGTTTGCTCAGAACCTCCGTCTTAACCTCGGTTTCGACTTTGAACTGTTGGGCATCGACTGGACCGCTGAGGCCATCTACTCAAAGACATTGAATGATATTCTCTATAAGAACCTGGCTCAGGAGCAGAGTGGTGAAACCTTCTCTCAGAAGTATGGTTACGAGTGGGACAACCGTCCGCTCTATCAGAGTGTAGTGAAGGGTACTCCTATCGCAGGTGTCTATGCCCTGGGCAATACATCGAAGGGTCATACCATCAACCTCTCTCTGAAGGCAGAGAAGCATTTCGACTTCGGTCTCGACCTGATGGCAAGTTACACCTGGACCCGCTCTCGCAGTGCTGCCAATGGCGGTTCTTCTGTGGCTAAGAGTTCATGGACTTACCAGTATACTCATCGCGACTGCAACGACTTGGAGGTGGGTAACTCTGCCTACAGCGTGCCTCACCGCATCCAGGCATCTGCTTACTACCACATTGACTATGGTCATCAGAAGCAGTGGAAGACAACCCTGGGTGTCATCTACCAGGCTAAGAGCGGTTCACCTTACACCTATTATTATTATGGTGATGTGAACGAGGATGGTTCCAAGGGTAATGACCTGTTCTTCATCCCAACCGATGCACAGATTGACAAGATGCGTTTCGAGGAGACCAAGTATAACAACAATACCTTCACCAAGCGCATGTTTGGCGATAACCATGGCGATAAGCTCACCGAGGAGATGCAGCGTGAGATGTTGAAGAAGTGGATTGCAGAGGATTCTTACCTCAGCAAGCACCGTGGCGAGTACTACGAGCGTTATGCTGATAACCTGCCATTCGAGCATCATTTCGATGTTCACTTCGGTCAGAAGTACAGCTTCAAGGTAGCTGGTCAGATTAACTCCATCGAGTTGACTTTCGATATCCTCAATGTGGGCAACCTCTTGAATAAGGATTGGGGTCATACCTATGGTGATGGCTTCGGTACCTACTATTCTCCTGTTAACTATCAGGGTGGTGGTGTTTACCAGTTCACCGGTGCTTATGCTTACAAGAGCTATAGCGATTACTACAGCCGCTGGCGTGGTCAGATTGGTTTGAAGTATACTTTCTAAAAAAGCATATTTCATTTTGAAGTAAAAACAGATAAGATAATCAAGTAAAATAAAAGTCCCTGGAGATGTTTCCATTCTCCAGGGACTTTTATTTTGTTTCTTTTCATCTATGTCTATCTATATTCAAAGCTAAAAATATCTATCCTCAAAGCTAAAAATATCTATCCTTAAGGCAAAATATATTTTCCCTTAAGGCTAATTATATTTTCCCTTAAGGCTAAATATATTTCTCCTTAAGGCTAATTATATTTCCTCTTCAGGCTATATAAATCTATCCTTTATGAGGAATCAGCTTTCCTTTAGATGAACAAATCCTTCTTAGGCATGCCCGGCATGTATTTCTGTCTTAGTTTTTCAAAGAAAGCCATGCTGTCGTTTGAGAAGCCGTGACCCTTCCAGGTGGATGTGTTCGTGATGAGAATCCAGCACTGACCGTCGGGATACTTCAGAACCAGTGCCGATGTACCGGCCAGTGAACCCGTTCGAATCCATGGGCGATTGCTCTTCGGCGTGTAGTTCCAGCCGATGGAATACTGATGGTCGGGCTGCTCGGTGGTCATAAACTGGATGCTCTTCTTGCTCAGGATATCCTTCACATGAGGCATTCCGTCGATGCTGGCTATGAAACGGCTCAGCTCGGCAGCCGAACCACACCAGGCTCCTGCACCCGACAGGCGGGGAAGGTCGGTGTCACCATAGCATTTCTCCACCAGTCGTCCACTGTTGTTATATTCATACACAGGGATGCTGCCCTGGTGCATGTAGTATTTCGTCTCGTTGGGGCGACGGTCCTTTAAGTAAGTGCCGGCTATGTGCATGTCGTAGCATCCGGCAGGCTGGAGCACGTACTTCTGCATGAAGTTCTCATATTTCATGCCACTCTTCTTCTCAATCACCATCGAAAGAATCATGTAGCCCAGATTGCTGTAGCATTTGCCCTGACCCGGCGTATAACCCAGATGGCGCTTCAGCAGAATCTTGAGCAGCGTCTTGTGGTCGGGAGGCGAAGTGAGGCGGTTTTGCATCATGATGTATCGGGTGGAGGATACCGGGTCGCCGGCGTAGTTGTTGAAACCCGCCTGATGGCGAAGCAGCTGCTCCACGGTGATGTCGTAGTATCGCTGGTCCTTGATACCGTTGTTATAGGTGGTATCGTTGAGGATTCCCTTCTCTCCGAACACCTTCTCGTTCAGCTTCAGTTTCTTCATCTCCTGCAGTTTCATGATGCCCACAGCCGTGATGAGCTTCGATACCGAGGCAAATCGCATCAGCATGTTAGGCTCCATTTTGATGCCCTTTTCCTTGTCAGCCCATCCGAATCCGCGGGCGTAGAGCAGGGAGTCGTTGCGGGTGATGACGAGCTGGGCACCGTTGATTTCCCATCGTTTCAGGTATCTCTCTACCACGGAGTCAATCTCATGGTATTCCTTTCCCTCGGTCAGGGCGTTCGAGATGGAGTCGTTGATGTGCGCCTTGGGCAGGGTGTCCGCTTTTGCCTTCTCGTCAGATGATGAGCAGCGGGATACGCAGCTGTGCGTAGTCCATCCGATAAGGGCGGTGAACGTAATCAGTATGATAGCGATGCGTTTCTTTCTTAATCTTCTTGCCATTGTTTTCTTTAAAATATAGGTTTATGCCATGACGGGCCTTTCAGATGATGTTTATGCCATGACGAGCTTCAGATCCTGGGTGAGTTTGGCGATGGCTGGGTTCTCCTTCATCAGGTTTTCCAGCAATTCCCGTTTCGAGAGAATCTTGGTCACCTCGTTTGCCTCTGCCAGGCGGTAGTCGATGGTTACAGATTGGTTGCCCAGTCCTATCTTGAAGGTTTGGAGTATTCTACCCTTGATGTTCTGAATATCGTTGAGCAGCAGCTGGTTGTCTACCACCACTTCGATGTTCGGGTATTGAGTAATCTTCGGAACCACCGCTTTCATGCGGTTGGCAAGACCAATGAAATCCTTCACGTTCTGCATTCTCAGACACATGCCGATCCATTGTCCTTCCACCTGTTCCTGGGTAAACTCGATATCCGTAGCCGTATCAGTATGGGCAGCCTGGGCGTTCGGATCGTCCTTCAATTGGTCGATAGGATTATACGTGCGTCGGCTAGCCTCTTCCGTTTTCTTCAGGTTGGCAAAACTCATGCCTATGCCGCTCAGTTTCACCTGGCTTATCGTCTTCTTCGCAGGAGCTGCTTTTGTAGCTGCTTTTGGCGCAGCAGTAGCCGCAGCGACAGTCGCAGCTTCTCCCTCTGGGGATGAGGCTGTGCTTCCGCTCTCTTGCCCGGCACCTGCACCCTGAGCAGCAGGCTTAAGCTGGGCAATGATTTTCTGAAACAGGGATTTTAGTCTATGGGGCGTACGCCCCGCACTAGGCACGTCCTGGTCTTCCGGTTGTGTAATCTGTCCTATCTGTATCAGGGTAAGCTCCACCAGCAGGCGCTTGTTCGAACTCTGGCGATAGTGTACATCGCACTCGTTCATCAGTTTCAGTGCCTTATATAAGAAAGGTGTAGGTGCCTTCTTGGCCTGTTCAGCATACTTCGCCTTCTGCTCGTCGCTTACTTCCAGCAGGGGCAGGGTCTGCTGATCTTTTGCCATCATCACGTTTCTCACGTGCTTGGCGAGTCCCTGAATCATGTTGCCGCCGTCGAATCCCTTGCTCAGGATGCCGTCGAGCACCACCATCATCTGGCTTATCTTGTTCTCTATGGCGAGGTCTACCAGCTTGAAGTAGTTGTCGCTGTCGAGCACGTTCAGGTCTTCTATCACCTTCTGGTAGGTGATGTCGCCCTGGCAGAAGCTTGCTGCCTGGTCGAAGATGGAGAGGGCGTCGCGCATACCGCCGTCTGCTTTCTCGGCGATGACAGCCAGAGCCTGTTCCTCGTATTTCACGCCTTCCTTCTCAGCCACCATCTTCAAGTGGGCGATGGTGTTAGCCACGGTCATGCGCTCGAAGTCGTAAATCTGGCATCGGCTCAGGATGGTAGGCAGAATCTTGTGCTTCTCGGTGGTGGCGAGGATGAAGATTACGTGCGATGGCGGCTCCTCCAGCGTCTTGAGGAAGGCGTTGAAGGCAGCGGCACTCAGCATGTGCACCTCGTCGATGATGAACACCTTGTACTTACCCACCTGAGGCGGGATGCGGGTCTGCTCCATCAGAGTCTTGATCTGGTCAACGCCATTGTTGCTGGCGGCATCCAGCTCAAAGATGTTGTAGGAGCGCTGTTCGTTGAAAGCCTTGCAGCTTTCGCACTCATTGCATGCCTCGCCGTCTTCGCGGGGATGCTCGCAGTTGATTGCCTTGGCAAAGATGCGGGCACAAGTGGTCTTGCCCACGCCTCTCGGACCGCAGAAGAGGTAGGCGTGCGCCAGCTTGCCGCTCTTCACCGCGTTCTTCAGAGTGGTGGTCAATGCACTCTGTCCAACAACCGTATCGAAGGTCATCGGACGGTATTTTCTTGCAGAAACGATGTATTCTTCCATTACTTTTTGCTTGAAACTTTGTTGTCTTGCATTATTTTTTCTTAATTGTGATGCAAAGATAACAAAAAAATATTATCTTTGCAAACAAATTCAGACAAATAAAGTCAAAATATAGAAATTAATGAGTCAGAAACTAAGTATTATATGGAACTATCTCGCTCACTATAAGTATCTTATAGTCATTATAGCGGGTGTTTTGATTGTGGGCGTTGTTGATGATAACAGCATCCGCCAGCACATCAAGTATCAGTTGCAGATAGCAACTTTGCGTGAAGAGATCGGAAAATACCGCGATCAGTATGAAAAAGACTCCCGTCAGCTCAAGGAGATGCGCCAGGGACCCGATGTCTTTGGCAAGATAGCCCGTGAGCGTTACTTCATGAAGTCGGACGATGAAGACATCTTCGTGCTGAGCACCGATCTGCCGGATGAGGTGGTGCCGCCGGATGATGCTGACGAACCGCAGACTGAGAGTGTTGAGTAATATTGTTAAACCCTATTTATATCATAACGATGAAACAGTTAAGTAAGATACAGAGTGCTATTTTTCTGCTTGGCGGCGTACTGATGGTTGTCGGTGCGGGCTGCTTTGCATTTGGTTTTATTTATCCTAACATGTTGCTTTACACCTGCTGGGTGTTCCTGTTGGGCACCGTGCTTTTCTCCCTGGTGCAGGCGATGCAGTTCTACGAGGGCGATTCGCAGGTTATCCACCGACTGAAGCGCATGCAGTATATTGCCGATATATTCTTCATCCTGTCGGGCATCTCGATGGTAGATACGGTGTACGCCTTCTTCCGCCATTGGTTCGCCAACCTGGAGACCTACATCACGTATTTCTACAACAAGTGGGTGGTGTTCCTGCTCATCGCAGCGTTGCTCGAACTCTACACCACGCATCGCATTTCGCACGAGCTAAAATGCAAATAAAACATAAATACATGTAATATTCAATTAAATTGCTTGAATTTATTTCGCTACTTCAATAATTGATTGTACTTTTGTTCACTGAATTGTGAATTACAAAGCTTATGAATAAGATATTTTACGCACTGATCACCTTAATGGCGCTTACATCATGCGCCGCCAGTTACGATATCTCAGGTACTTCTAACGTAAGCACCTTAGATGGTCGTATGCTGTATCTTCAGATCTTGAAAGACAATGAATTTAAGAAAATTGATTCATGTGATGTAGTCCATGGACAGTTCCACTTCCAGGGAAGTGTGGATTCTGCCAAGATGGCCAATATCTTCATGGATGATGAGCCCGTGCTGCCACTCGTTCTGGAGAGCGGAAGTATCACGGTGAAGCTTGATGATGCCCAGCAGGTGGTGAGTGGCACCCCGCTCAACGACAAGCTCTTCGGCTTCTTCAAGAAATACCAGCAGTTGCAGAATCAGCATCGTGAGTTGATTCATAAGCACGACCAGGCTATCATGAACGGTAGCGATATGCAGGTGGTTACGGCGAAGCTCAACGAGGAGGCGATGCGACTCTCCGACCAGGAGGATAAGCTGATTACATCCTTCGTCACCGACAACTTCGATAACGTGCTGGGACCGGGCGTCTTCTTCCTCGTCACCATGGGCAATCAGTATCCGATGCTTTCACCATGGATTGAGGACATCATGAGCAAGGCCACCGACCATTTCAAGAACGATGCCTACGTGAAGGATTACTATCAGAAGGCGCAGGAAAACCAGGCCATCATGAATGGTACGCATGAATCTACAGGCGGCGTGACTCCGGAAATGGAGCAGATGGCGGCACCTCAGGGTGACCCTAGTGCGGCGACAGCCCCAGCCCCAACTCCAACTCCTAATGATTTAGCAAAGCCAACTATTCCGGCTGCAAAATAAAAGATAACATTATATTATGTCTAAAGTATTAATTCAAAACGGAACTATAGTCAACGAGGGTCGCTCCTTCAAGGGCGATCTTCTTGTTGATGGTGAAGTTATTTCAGAAATATATGAAGGCATGGCACCCCGTGGCATCTACGACGAAGTAGTGGATGCTTCGGGGTGTTTTGTTTTGCCTGGTGTGATTGACGACCATGTCCACTTCCGTGAGCCGGGATTAACCCGCAAGGCGGACATCGAGAGCGAGAGCCGTGCAGCTGCCTATGGTGGTGTCACCTCTTATTTCGAGATGCCGAACACGGTGCCGCAGACTACCACCCTTGAGGCGTGGCAGGAGAAGCGAAAGCTGGGCGCACAGAAGAGTCATGTAAACTACAGTTTCTTCTATGGAGCCACCAACGACAATGTGGATTCCTTTGCCCAGCTCGATGTGCATCACGTTCCGGGCATCAAGCTCTTCATGGGTTCCAGCACCGGCAATATGCTGGTGGATAAGATGGAGTCGCTGCAGCGCGTGTTCCTTACAGCCAAGCAGCTCAATCTGCCCGTAATGACCCATTGCGAGGATACCGAGATTATCAACCGCAATATGGCGGAGGCAAAGGCGAAGTATGGCGAAGACCCAGCCGTGGAGCACCATCCCGAGATTCGCAGCGTGGAGGCATGCTACGAGAGTAGCAAATTGGCGGTAGAACTCGCCAAGCAGTTTGGTACCCGCCTTCACATCGCCCACGTTACCACCGCCAAGGAACTGGAACTCTTTGATAATCAGGAAGAGAATCTGATTACAGGCGAAGCCGTGATAGCCCATCTCGTCTTCTCCGATGCCGATTACGCTACAAAGAAGGCGCTCATCAAGTGCAATCCTGCCATCAAGACGCTTGCCGACCGTGATGCCCTTCGCCGTGCCCTGAACGACGGGCGCATAGCCACCATCGGCACCGACCACGCTCCCCATGAGCTGAAGGATAAGCAGGGCGGATGTGCCAAGGCAGCATCAGGCATGCCGATGGTTCAGTTCTCCCTCGTTTCCATGCTCCAACTGGTGGACGAAGGCGTGCTCACCATCGAAAGGATGGTAGAGTTGATGGCACATCAGCCAGCCCAGCTCTTCCAGGTAAGTCAGCGAGGATTCCTTCGCAAGGGATACCAGGCAGATATCGTCATCGTCAGACCGCAGTCGCCATGGAAGGTGACCAAGGAGGTGATTCAGAGCAAGTGCCAGTGGAGCCCGATGGAGGGACACGAATACCAGTGGCAGGTGGAGCAGACCTTCTGCAACGGCCACCTTATATATAATAAGGGAGCCTTCGATGCCGACTATCGTGGCGAGGAATTGAATTTCAGAAGTTAATGAATAAGACTTATAGCATATCAGAATTGACTCCGTTCATCAACTGGCTCTATTTCTATCATGCCTGGGGACTGAGCGGGAAGCCTAGGGAAGACAAGGAGAAGATGAAGCAGGAGGCATTGCAGATGCTTGCCTCCTGGGAGGAGAAATACCATACCCATGCCATCTTCCGGCTCTTTGAAGTCTGCAGCGAAGGGGATGATTTGATTTTCTTCCTTCCTGGAACACTCTTCCGTTTTCCGATGCTCCGCCAGCAGCATCCTTCGGCACCAGGCGAACCCAATCTCTGCCTTGCCGACTTCATCCGTCCTCTTTCCCAGGGCATCAGAGACCAGGTAGGAGTGTTCTGCACTTCGGTGGATGGAACCATCATCGACGAGTATAGCCATGACGACTATCTCAACATGATGGCACAAACCCTGTCCGACCGACTCGCGGAGGCTACGGCAGAGAAACTCCACGAAGAGGTGAGAAAAGATAGAGCGTATTGGGGCTATGCACCCGATGAAAACCTCACCATCGAGCAGCAGCATCGCGAGGAATACCAGGGCATCCGGCCAGCTATCGGCTATCCGTCGCTGCCCGATACCAGTGCCAATTTCCTCATCGACCAGCTCATCGACATGAAGCAGGCAGGCATCCGACTCACCGAAACGGGAATGATGACGCCTCATGCCAGCGTCTCGGGATTCATGTTCGCACATCCCAAGTCACGCTACTTCGAATTGGGAAAGATAGGCGATGACCAGCTTCGCGATTACGCCCGCCGCCGTGGCGTGCCCGTAGAACTGATGAGAAGGTTTTTGGCAGTTTATAGTTTATAATTTATAGTTTATAGCTGGGCATATTAAACGATAATACGATAAGATATAATAATATAATCATAATGATATGATAGCAAGAATTCTAATTCCCATCGTGCTGTTCTCTGTATTGCCATATCTCTGGATAGACAGGCAGTATCTGCACGTGCGCAAGGGATGGAGAAAGATTTTATATTGGCTGCCTGTGGCCATCGTGATAGGATACAGTTCCTATCTGGCACTGGGTGCCGACTTCATGCCCGACGACCCGATGCTCATCGACATCTGGTTCGGAATGATGGCGGTGCTTGCCGTGCCGCAGTTTGTCTTCGCCCTCTGCAGCTTCGTGGGCTGGGAGTGCATGCGCCTTTCACGCCGATTCAAGCACCACCGCAATACGCCAAGCCGTCATGCTTCACGCAACTGGGGCAAACTGGTGGGTGGCGTGCTTGCCGTCGTGGCATTCTTCAGCTTCATCTATGGCTTCACCAAAGGTGTCAGACAGTTTGAGGTCAAGCATCTCACTGTCTATGTCCCAGATCTGCCGAAGGAGTTTGATGGCTACCGCATCGTACATTTCAGCGATATCCATCTGGGTTCCTTCTACGGATGGCGACACGACCTGCCGCAGCGCGACATCGACAGCATCAACGCCCAGCGTGCCGATCTCATCTGCTTTACGGGCGATATTCAGAATGTAAAGCCTTCAGAATTAACGCCTTATCAAGAACTTCTCAGTTCGCTGAATGCCAAGGATGGCGTGGTGAGCGTGTTGGGAAACCACGATTACACTTATTATATGCACATCGATGACGACGACCAGCTTGCCAAGAAGGAGATGGAGCTCAGGGTGCAGAACTTCGAGCGATCCTGCGGATGGCGACTGCTGATGAATGAGCACATCGTGCTGCATCGGGGCAAGGATTCCATCTATGTGGCAGGCACGGAAAACTACGACAAGCCTAAGCGCACGCAGGTGGCGCAGGCCCTCTATGGCATCAAGCCGGGACAGTTTGTGCTGATGCTCCAGCACATCCCAACGCAGTGGGAGGAGATGCTGCCATCTACCATCAACGAGAAGCACGGCTCCCGAGACTCCGTGCTCGTGGCTCCGCAGTTCACCCTTAGCGGTCACACCCATGCCGGACAGGTTTCCGTGCTCGGTCTCCGTCCGTCCATGTTCGCCCCGTTCGATTACGGACTCTACGAGCGTGAGGGCTGCCAGCTCTATACCACAGCCGGACTCGGCGGCACCGTGCCTATCCGCATCGGAGCCACCCCGGAAATCGCAGTTATAACTTTAAAGAGAAAATAAACAAGATGAAGTACATATATAGATTATACCAATTAGTCATTTGCTTGCCCATCCTCATTGTGGCAAGCATCCTTACCAGCCTGGTAACGGTAGTAGGCTGTATGCTGGGCAATGGCCACTTCTGGGGATATTACCCAGGCAAGTTGTGGTCACAGTTGTGGATCAGAATCCTGTTCCTGCCCGTGAAGGTAGAGGGTAGGGAGCACCTGAAGAAAGGCCAGAGCTACGTGTTCGTGGCAAATCATCAGGGCGCCTTCGACATCTTCCTCATCTATGGCTTCCTGGGCCGTAACTTCAAGTGGATGATGAAGAAAGGCATCCGCAACATCCCGCTCGTGGGCCTTGCCTGCGTCTATGCCCACCACATCTTCGTGGACAAGAGCGGACCTTCCAAGATCCGTGCCTCTTACGACAAGGCGCGCGAGGTGTTGAAGGAAGGCATGTCGCTCGTGGTGTTCCCTGAGGGTGCCCGCACCTTCACCGGTCATATGGGCGTGTTCCGCCGTGGAGCCTTCATGCTTGCCGACGAGTTGCAGTTGCCGGTTTGTCCGCTCACCATCAACGGCAGTTTCGATGTCAAGCCACGCATGAAGGACATCTACTGGGTATTCTGGCATCCTATCAGGCTCACCATCCACGAGCCAATCCAGCCGATAGGCAAGGGACCGGAGAACATCAAGAACCAGATGACCAAGAGCTACGACGCCATCATGCAGGGACTTGACAAGGAATATCAGGGCTTTGTTGAAAATCCCGACCAATAAATTCGCTTATTTCAGATAAAAGTTGTACTTTTGCACTTGTAACTATAAAACAAAAGAATATGAGTGATAGCATTGTAATCATTCCTACATACAACGAGAAGGAAAACATAGAGAAAATCATCCGTGCCGTCTTCGGCCTGGAGAAGGAATTCGACATCCTTGTCATCGATGACGGAAGTCCGGATGGCACGGCTGCCATCGTCAAGAAACTCATTGCCGACGAGTTTGCCAATCGTCTCCACATCCTGGAACGTAAGGGAAAGCTGGGCCTCGGCACCGCCTACATCAAGGGCTTCAAGTGGTCCTTGGAGCATGGCTACGACTTCATCTTCGAGATGGATGCCGACTTCAGTCACGACCCTAACGACCTGCCACGCCTCTACGCCGCCACCCACGACGAGGGTTACGATGTAGCCGTAGGTTCCCGCTATGTATCGGGAGTCAACGTGGTCAACTGGCCTATCGGTAGAGTGCTGATGAGCTATTTCGCCTCAAAATATGTGCGCTTCGTCACGGGCTTCCAGGTACACGATACCACAGCCGGATTCGTGTGCTACCGTCGCAAGGTGCTGGAAACCATCGATTTGGATGCCATCCGCTTCAAGGGCTACGGTTTCCAGATAGAGATGAAGTACACCTCTTATAAGATAGGTTTCAAGATCAAGGAAGTGCCGGTTATCTTCGTGAATCGCCGCGAGGGAACCAGCAAGATGAGTGGCGGTATCTTTGGCGAAGCATTCTTCGGAGTGATGAGATTGCGACTCGATGGCTGGTTCAGGAAATACCCAAAAATTAGTTAGGTATAAGAAGTGACATTACAGGATATAGCAAAACTTTACGGGCGTTCGCCGCAGGCGAATGCCCTCGTTGATTTACTGAAGAAGAAGTCGGTGCATTCACTTTTTCTCCAGGGATTGGTGTGCTCTTCAGCCTCCATGTTTTTCGGTTCGATGAAGGCGAGGTTGAAGCGGTCGGTGCTTTTCGTGCTCGATGATGCCGATGAGGCGGGATATTTCTACCACGACCTCACGCAGATGCTGGGGCAGGAGAGCGTCTTCTTCTTCCCCTCCAGCTATCGCCGTGCCGTGAAGTATGGCCAGCGCGATGCCGCCAACGAGATACTCCGAACCGAAGTGCTTGCCCGATTGTCGGCAGGCAACCCCATTTTCATCGTTTCCTATCCCGATGCCCTTGCTGAACTCGTGGTATCGAAGCAGCATCTGGATGAGAAAATTCTGAAACTCTCTGTCGGTCAGCAGATTCCGCAGGTAGATGTGGTGCATCAGATGCGCGATTTCAAGCTCCAGGAGGTGGACTATGTCTACGAGCCTGGACAGTTTGCTGTGCGTGGAAGCATCATCGATGTCTATTCCTACAGTTGCGAATTTCCGTTCCGCATCGATTTCTTCGGAGATGAAATCGATACCATACGCACCTTCAGCATCGAAGACCAGCTCTCCAAGGACAAGCGCGAGAGCATCGAGGTGGTGCCGGAACTCGCCACCGGACAGACCGTGAAGCAGTGCTTCCTCCAATTCCTCAATCCTTCTGCGCTCGTGGTGATGAAGGATTACACCTATCTGTACGACTGCATCGAGAAGATCTACAACGACGGATTCTCCACCCAGAGCCTTACCGAGCAGCTGGAAGGAGTCACCGAGATGGAGGCAGAACGCATCCTCCACGAGATGAAGAAAGAACTCAACCTGGTGAGTGCCAGCGACTTCCAGCATGCCCTGTGCGAACACGTGTGCGTTGAATTCGGCAAGATGGCGGATGGCGCACTCGCCCGCAAGCAGGAGCAGCTTGCCGAAGCCAAGGGCCATTCCAATGCCGTGATCAGTTTCGATATGGCACCGCAGCCGCTGTTCCATAAAAACTTCCAGCTTCTTGCCCAGACCCTGGAGGATTACCAGCTCAAGGGCTACACCTTATATATATTAGCCGACAGCCAGAAGCAGCAGCAGCGACTCAAGGACATCTTTGCCAGCGAGGAACTGGAAAAATATCAGATACAGTTCAAGCCCGTTGACAAGACCATCCACGAGGGATTCGTTGACCACGAGAAGAAGGCATGCTTCTTCACCGACCATCAGATTTTCGACCGTTACCACAAGTACAACCTGCGTTCCGACTCCGCCCGTGCGGGAAAGATGGCGCTCACCATGAAGGAGTTGCAGGAGATGGCACCGGGCGATTTCATCGTACACGTGGATTTCGGTATCGGAAGATTTGGCGGACTGGTACGTGTGCCTATGGGCGACAGTTACCAGGAGATGATCCGCATCTTCTACGCCAACCACGACATCGTAGACGTCTCCATCCACTCGCTGTATAAAATCAGCAAGTATCGCCGTGGAGATACCGGCGAGCCGCCACGCCTCTCCATCTTGGGTTCGGGCGCCTGGGATAAGCTGAAGAACAAGGCAAAGAAGCGCATCAAGGATATAGCCCGCGACCTGATTAAGCTCTATGCCAAGCGTCGCAAGGAGAAGGGATTCGCCTATAGTCCAGACAGTTATCTGCAACACGAGCTGGAGGCATCGTTCCTCTACGAGGATACCCCCGACCAGAGCAAGGCAACTGCCGATGTGAAGAAGGATATGGAGAGCAAACGTCCGATGGACCGACTGGTGTGTGGCGATGTGGGCTTCGGCAAGACCGAGGTGGCTATCCGTGCAGCCTTCAAGGCGGCGTGCGACGGCAAGCAGGTGGCAGTGCTCGTGCCTACCACGGTGCTCGCCTACCAGCACTACCAAACCTTCATGCATCGCCTGGAGCAGTTGCCCGTCACCGTGGATTATCTGAGCCGTGCCCGTTCTGCCAAGGATACCCGACGGATCCTGGAAGAACTGGAAGCTGGCAAGATAGATATTCTCATCGGAACCCACAAACTCATTTCCAAAACCGTGCACTGGCACGACCTGGGACTGCTCATCATCGACGAGGAGCAGAAGTTTGGCGTTTCCACCAAGGAGAAGTTGCGCCAGCTGAAGGTGAACGTGGATACCCTCACCATGAGTGCCACGCCTATCCCACGCACCCTGCAGTTCTCGCTGATGGGTGCCCGCGACATGAGCATCATGCGCACCCCGCCGCCCAATCGCTTTCCTATTCATACAGAGGTGGTTACCTTCAATGCGGAAACCATATCCGATGCCATCAACTTCGAGATGAGCCGCAACGGACAGATTTATTTCGTGTGCGACAGAATAGCCAAGCTCCCCGAGCTGAAGCTGCTGATAGAGAAGAAGGTGCCCGATTGCCGTGTAGCCATCGGACATGGACAGATGAAGCCCGAGGAACTGGAAAAGATCATCATGGGATTCATCAACTACGACTTTGACGTGCTGCTCTCCACCACCATCGTGGAGAACGGAATCGACATCTCCAATGCCAACACCATCATCGTGATGGATGCCCACCACTTCGGATTGAGCGACCTTCACCAGATGCGAGGCAGAGTGGGGCGTAGCAACAAGAAGGCATTCTGCTATCTGATAGCTCCGCCTAAGGCTGCGCTCACCTTCGATGCTCGCCGCCGACTGGAAGCCCTGGAAACCTTCAGCGACCTGGGCAGCGGTTTCAACCTTGCCATGCAAGACCTGGATATCCGTGGTGCCGGCAACCTGCTGGGCTCCGAACAGAGCGGATTCATGGAAGACCTGGGTTACGAAACCTACCAGAAGATTCTCTCGCAGGCAGTAACCGAACTGAAGAACGAGGAGTTCAACGACCTCTATCAGGAGGAGATGAAGGAGGGCGAGCAGCTTACGGGCGATGACTTCGTAGATGATTGCGCCGTAGACAGCGACCTGGAGATGTATTTCCCGGATTCCTATGTTCCCGGCAGTGCCGAGCGAATGCTGCTCTATCGTGAACTCGACCATCTGGATAGGGATGAGGAAGTGGAGGCATTCCGCCAGCGCATGATCGACCGCTTCGGTCCGATACCGAAGGAAGGCGATGAGCTGATTCATGTGGTAGGCCTTCGCCGAGTTGGCAAGCTGCTGGGTTGCGAGAAGATTCTGTTGAAGGGTGGAGCCATGCAGTTGCAGTTTGTGAGCAATGTGGACAGTCCGTTCTATCGCAGCAAGATGTTCTCTCGTGTGATAGCCTATGCCACCAGTCATATTCAGGACTGTGCCCTGAAGGAGAAGAACAACAAGCGCATCCTCCGCATCAGTCATGTGAAGAGTGTGGAGCAAGCCAGGAGTCTGCTGGATATGATATCCGGGATTCAGGTGGATGAATAAGTGCCATCAGGTTTTCTCATCATAAAACCAGGTGGACTAAAGATAGCTTTTAGTTGGATATATATAAAAATAGCAATGGTTTCGATACTCTTATCGAAACCATTGCTTGTTTATTTGTATAAGTAAAAGATGATGATTTAGCGTTTCCCAACGCCGTTTGTTTTAACTGATGCAAAGGTACGAAGTTTTCTGTAAATGATGGGGTAAATTTTGTTGTTTATAGGAGTAAAAACTGTTTTATATATGCTTTTTGGACTAAAATAACTCCGAGTAGGATAATTTTCACCCATTGTCCACCCTTCAGGAGTACTTTCTAAAATATTTTATAAATAAAATCAGCATTTCTTTTGCCTATATCGAAAATTCTTTGTATCTTTGCGCCCAAGTTCTGACAGATTGAAAGGGAATCTTTCGTAAATCCGTGCAATCTGTAAACGAATATAGGTAGAATTGTAGAAATAATCAAATAATAACAATCATGAGACAGAAAAAGTTTATCCTTCAGGAGCAGGATCTTCCTACTCAGTGGTACAACATTCAAGCTGACATGCCTAACAAGCCATTGCCACCTTTGAATCCACAGACCCATAAGCCGCTTACAGCCGACGACTTGTCACACATCTTTAATAAGGAGTGCTCCAAGCAGGAGCTCGATACAGAGCATGCATGGATCGACATCCCAGAGGATGTGCGAGAGAAGTATGCCTACTACCGTTCCACACCGCTGGTTCGTGCCTACGGACTGGAAGCGGCTCTGGGTACCAGCGCACACATCTACTTCAAGAACGAGAGTGTTACCCCATTGGGCTCACATAAAATCAACTCGGCCCTGCCTCAGTGCTACTATTGCAAGCAGGAGGGTGATACCAACGTTACCACCGAGACCGGTGCCGGACAGTGGGGCTGTGCCCTTTCTTATGCAGCCAAGCTCTACGGTTTGGAGGCAGCCGTTTACCAGGTGAAGATTACCATGCAGCAGAAGCCATACCGCTCCAGCATCATGCGTACCTTCGGTGCCACCGTCGAGGGTTCACCTTCCATGAGTACCCGTGCGGGCAAGAACATCATCACCCGCGACCCACACCATCCTGGTTCACTGGGCACCGCCATTTCCGAGGCAGTGGAGCTGGCTACCACCACTCCGGGCTGTAAATACACCCTGGGTTCCGTATTGAACCATGTGGCTTTGCACCAGACCATCATCGGACTGGAGGCTGAGAAGCAGATGGCGATGGCGGGCGAATATCCTGATAAGGTGATTGCCTGCTTCGGTGGCGGAAGTAACTTTGGCGGATTGGCTTTCCCATTCATGCGTCATAACCTGAGTGGCGAGAAGCATACCGAGTTTATCGCAGCCGAACCAGAGAGCTGTCCTAAACTGACACGTGGTAAGTTTGAGTATGATTTCGGAGATGAAGCGGGATATACCCCATTGCTGCCTATGTTTACCCTGGGTCATGACTTCAAGCCAGCCAACATCCATGCCGGCGGTTTGCGCTATCATGGTGCGGGCATGATCATTTCGCAGCTTATCAAGGATGGATACATGCATGGAGTAGACATCGCTCAGCTTGAGGCGTTCGAGGCAGGTATGCTTTTCTCGCGTGCCGAGGGCATCATTCCGGCTCCAGAGAGTTGCCATGCCATCGCAGCTACCATCCGCGAGGCGAAGAAGGCGAAGGAGGAGGGAACCGCTCCGGTTATCCTGTTCTGTCTCTCAGGTCATGGTCTGATTGATATGCCATCCTACGAGAGCTATCTCAATGGAGATTTGCAGAATTACAAGGTAAGTGACGAGGAGATTGAGAAATATCTCAAGAATGTTCCTCAGGTGGATTAAATTCAGGTAGATTAAATTCAGGTGGATTAAAAAACAAAAGCCAGGCTGCTCTCGCAGGCTGGCTTTTTGACTTATAGCTAATTTTATTAGCTATAAGTTTAACTAACAATCAAAATACTTTTATGCATTCAGCCACTCTTCGATGGCCTTGGCAATTACTTCGAAACTGGTTGTTGGCTCGAAGCGGGCTACAACCTGACCCTTCTTGTTGACCAGGAACTTGGTGAAGTTCCACTTAATGTCAGCGCTCTCCTTGTAGTTAGGGTCTTCTTCAGAGAGCATCTTGTCGAGCACTGGGTAGAGCGGATGGCTCTCGTCCCATCCAGCGAAGCCTTTGCATTCCTTGAGGAACTTGAAGAGGGGAGCAGCGTCGTCGCCATTCACCTTAATCTTCTTGTAGCGCTGGAATTCCGTGCCGTATGTAAGCTTGCAGAACTGATGAATGCTTTCGTCAGTACCTGGCGCCTGCTGTCCAAACTGGTTGCAAGGGAAGTCGAGAATCTCGAAACCCTGCTGATGGTATGTCTCATAGAGCTTTTCCAACTCCTCATACTGAGGGGTGAAGCCACACTTGGTGGCTGTGTTAACGATGAGCAGCACCTCGTTGGCGTACTCTTTCAGGGAAACGTCCTTTCCCTTTCTGTCCTTAACGGAGAATTCGTAAACGGTTCTCATTTCTTATTTATATATTCTAATTTTATGTTACTTCTTAAAGCCCATTTGCCGGGCAGTTTAAAAACTAACTGCAAAGGTAATACTTTTCTTTCAGAAACCATCATACATTGGTATAAAATTTCTAAAAAAAGAGAAACAAAAAAGGCTCCGGTAATTTCACAATCCCCGGAGCCCTTCCCTTCCCCTAGAAAAAAAGAACGTTAGGGGAAGTTACGATTAATCTATCATTTAACTTTTCTAAGAACTTGATGCAAAGGTACAAACTTTTTTTGAATAATGTATCATTTACAACTAAAATTTTCCTAAAATTGTAGTTAAAAAGCCTTAATTATCCATTTTGGGTGCATTTTAGACTCGTTTTGGCTACATTTATACCCATTTTCCGTATTTCTGAACCCAATTTCAATCCGTTTAAACCCTGTTTGCGACCACATAAACACAAAGAGGGTGTGGCAAACTTTGCCACACCCTCTCTATATATTCCCGATAAATTATCGGGTACGTTCACGATATTCCGTAGGAACGATGCCCGTTTCCCTCTTGAACACCTTGGAGAAGTACTTCGCATCGCTGAAGCCCACGGCGAATGCCACAGACGAGAGCGACTCGTCGGTATCCTTCAGCAGCTCGCAGGCTCTCATGATTCTCACATGCCTTACGAAATCGATAGGCGTCATGCCCAATTGCTGCTTAATCTTGGTGTAGAGCACGCTTCGGCTCATGCCCATCGCTTCGGCGATGTTGTCAATCTTCAGGTCTGGCGTGTCAATATGCTCAGTAACATACTTCAGAATCCTTGCCGTCGTAGCGTCGTTAATCTGACTTGCCATGAAGGCGAAGTCGCTCTGTTCGCGCTTCTGCTTGGCTATTTCCTCCTTCTCACGTTCTTTCTCCGTGATTTCTCGGGTTATCTGGCTCAGCGTCTTCTCCGGTTCATTGGCAGAAGAAGCAATCATGCCGCCGTCCTGACCAACGTTCAAACCATTGTTCTGAGCATTGCTCATACCATTGTTCAAACCATTGTTCAGCGCATTGTTCATGCTTCCGTTCTTGCCTCCGTTCTTTCCGCTGCTCAAACCATTGCTCATGGCTTGGCCTATCAGATTTCCCGTATGCTCCAGTTTCTGGATCAGATCCTTCTGCAGGTTGCGGCGCTGCTTGAGCACGGCGCTGATTCTACCCAGCAGATATTCTGTGCTGAAAGGCTTGGTCATGTAGGCATCCACACCCATCTCGAATCCCTTCAGACGGTCCTGTACGCTCGCCTTAGCCGAGAGGATGATGATAGGAATCTGCGAGAGGTCGTGATCCTGCTTGATTTCGTGAACCATGGTGATGCCGTCCATCACTGGCATGGTAACGTCGGTGATGATGAAGTCTGGCATTTCGGTGCGCGTCATCAGCAGTCCCGCCTTTCCGTTTTCGGCAAGCAGCACGTTGTAGTGTTCAGAGAGGATGGTGTAGAGGTACTTGCGCAGGTCTTTGTTGTCTTCCACCACCAATACGGTGTGCTCCTTGCGCTGCTCTTCTCTTGCCACCTTTTCCTCTTCTGTCATGTTCTCCTCCAGTTCCTTCTCTGCCTTTTCGGCCTCTGCCAGGTATCTTGCCACGTTCTCGTCGTTGATCTGTCCTGGAATCTCGTCCTCTTCATTCTCGGTAGAGTCCATCTTGTCTATGCCGCCGGTGTTCACCAGGGTGCCCTCGGGATTCTTCGGCATGCCTTCGTAGTTCGTCAGGGTAGAGTTGTCGTATCTCAGTATCTTGTTGAGCATGTCGAGCATCTCGTACGAATTCTTCAGGGCGATGGTAAGCATCTCCCTTCCCCTTCGGGTGATGCCGTGTTCCGTGTCGAGCACCTCCTTCAGCGGACCTCCTATCAGGGTGAGCGGCGTGCGCAGCTTGTGGCTGGCGTCGCTGAAGAAGTCGTTCTTCATCAGACTCATCTCGTGGCTCATCTTCTCGTGCTGGTTTTGGTTGTAGATGTAGAAGATGCTGCCCACGATGCACATCAGCATGATTACTATCAGTATCTTTCCCCAGATGCTCTCCCAGAAGGTAGGGTTTACCTCGATAGGCAGCTCAGCCACGTATTTGCTCCATACGCCGTGCGAGTTGGTGCCCATCACCTTGAGTACGTAGCTGCCGTGCGAGATGCGGTTGAAGCCGATATAGTTGCTGGTTCCCAGTTCTATCCACTTGCCTTCAGGGGTAAATCCGTCAAGGCGATAGCGGTATTTCATCCTGTATTTTCTCGAGAAGTCGAGGGCGGCGAAGCTGATGGTCAGGTTTCGCTTGTTGGCAGGAATCACCACCTTATCCCTGTGAAGGATAGGTTCCGTGCCGTCTTCGCCCATATAGTGCAGACTGGTGAAGATGATGCGTGCCTGGTAAGGGCTCTTCTTCATCTTAGCCGGGTTGAAGGTAAGGCTGCCCATAGGCGTGCCCACCGTGATGTCGTCGGTGGCTGGGTCGTGGGCAGGGCGTGCTTCGGTAAACGACATGTTGAAGTCGAAGTCGTTCGGTCCGAACACCACCATCTTTTTCGTCTTTATGTTATACTTGTCGATACTCGATTCGCGCACCACCCAGATGTTGCCCGCATTGTCTTCCACCATGCTCTGCACGGTTCCTTCTTCGGGGCTGATTTTTTTGTTGTACAAAAACTGGAGGCTGTCCTGCAGCAGGTTCTTGCTGGTTACGTTCTGCAAAACGCCGCCCAGCTGGGATACGTAGGTCCGTCCGTTGCTGTGCTGCATGATGAAGTTCACGTCGCTAGCCGCCAGCCTTGTGGTGTCGCCATCCACGTAGGTGGTGGTGTAGAATTTGATCTTCGCCGGGTTGCTCACGTTGTCGCTGAAGGTAACCATTCCGTCGGTGGTGCCCGCCAGGATTTCTCCCGTAGGGGTGCAGAAGATGCGTCTCACCTTGCTGAATTCCTTCTTAGGCCATGGCAGGATGTTCTGGCGGCTGATGAAGTTCAGCTTTCCTGTGGTCGACATCTGCACCAGCGAGAGTCCGCCTCCGTAGGTGCCTACCCATATTCTGCCGTGTCGGTCGGCTACGATGTCGTATACCTTATTAAATGGCAGCGAATATTTGTCGGCAGGGTTGTGCATGTATTGGGTCATTCCCTCCGGGGTTCTGATAAAGAGTCCGTGCTCTCGGGTACCTATCCATATTCTTCCCTGCGTGTCGTAGAAGATGGTGAAGATGGCAGATGGGCAGAATGCCACCTGCTGCGGAACCACCTGTCCGCTTGGGGCAAGATAGCCCACCTTCTCGAATCGGCTGTTCGTAATCTTGATTACGCCGTTGTAGTAGCCCGTCCAGTGATATCCCTCGGGGGTATTGCATACGGCGAACACCTGCGCTTCGCCTTCGTCGAGCTGGGTAAGGTGGTAAAGGTGTTTTTTAAATGCCACCTGCGTCAGGTCGTGCATGCCGCTTATCCAGAGGATGCCCTGGTCTGAGAGGCAGAATTTCTTGATGTTGGGCACACGGAAGTTGCCCGATGAGTTGCTGCGCAGCAGATAAGGCACCAGTTTGCCTGCCTTTCGGTCGAAATAGCTGAAGGTTCCGCCGTTAGGCACCATCCAGAGCGTCTTGTTTTCGTCCTGGGTGATGAAGAATTTTTCGCTCGTGGTGCGGTCGCCTGGGTCGGGCTGGTCGGCAAAGAGCCATGCTTTCTGTCCCGTTCTCGGGTTCACCATGGTTACGCCCATGCCGTCGGTAAACACCCATACCATGCCGTAGGCGTCGGTGTATACGTTCTTCACCTCCGCCATCGGCTGGCTCGGGTTCTGCACGTTGATCACCTCGGTCTTGAAGGTGCGCGGATTGTATATCACCAGACCTATGTTGGTGGCTATGAGCAGCTGGTATCCGGTGTTTTTTAGCTGGTTGATGCGTGTCACGCCAGCCGGCATCGGAATCATCACGAGATGTTCTTTCTCGTCATAAACGGCGAGTTTTCCGTTTGGCGTGGCGAGGAAGATGGCATCGCCCACCTCTCTGATCCATTTGAAGGGGAGAGGGGTGCTGAAGTGATGGTTATAGATGGTGGTTCCCTTGTCGGTGAGAATCCACTCGCGTCTTTTCTTGTCGGCCCAGATATGCCATACGTTTCCGCTTCTCAGTCCGTGCTGTCCCACCTTGATGATTTCCGCATCGAAGCTTTGGTCGGGCAGCATGTAGTTTCTGATGATATAGTTTCCGCTGGTGGCGGTAATCCAGGTGTTGCCTGATTTCAGGGGATAGATTTTGTCCACCCTCAGGTCGATGCCGAACTGCTCGTTTATTTCCTTCCCCCTGTTCACGAATTTGCACAGGTGCGTATTATAGAGATAGAGTTTACTATCTGATGTAACGCACCAGATATTGTTTCTTTGTGTAGGGTAGATGGAGATGATGCGGTTGGTGGAGAGCTGGTCCACGTCGTCGGCATCATCGCGGAAGGTATGGAAGGAGTATCCGTCGTAGTAGGAGAGTCCGTTCCAGGTGGCAAACCACATCAGATTGTCGGGCGACTGCTTGATGTCTGATATGGTGTTGGCGGCGAGTCCATCGGTGATGGAGAATTTTCTAACGTCGCAGTAAGGCACAGCCATGACCGTGAAGTGGGCCATGAATGCCAGGAGCAGGGGGATGATATATCTTTTATTCATACTTAATAATCTAATTAATCGTGAATTCTTAATCCGGACAGTGCCATCCGGGTGTAGGAAAACAGTCTATCTTACGTGCAAAGGTAGTGTATTTTTTTGAGAAAAACAAGCATTGATAGGGAAAAACTGTTTGAAAATAGGGATTTTCCCTTAAAATATTCCACTTTTCCCTTTGCAGGGTGTAAATTTTGGTATATCTTTGCATCAGAATTCAAGAAAGAACATATAAGTATAAATAAGTATATAAGAAAGGATATAAGATATGAAGAAGATGAAATCACTGCTGATGCTGATGGCGATAGCTGCGGCATCATTCACATTTACGAGTTGTGATGACGATCCATGGGACGACGGCCACTATTGGCACGACGACTACGGATGGTATGAGGATTACAACCAGGGCGGCTGGGGATGGAACCAGGGCGACTGGAACCAGGGTTCCGGCGGTTCGCAGAACAGTCAGCTGATAGAAGAGGCGCAGACGCTGGTGGGCAAATGGAAAGGTCCGGTGACGTATAGTTACATCAACGAGGATGGCGTATCGCGTGGCAAGGATGATTTCTATGCCACCATGATATTCTACCAGAGTGGCAACAAGCAGAATGCGCTGAGCGGAAGTGGTGTTGAGATTGACGAGGTGTATGATGAGAAGGGCGATGTAGAGGATTCGCAGACCCTGGAGTTCACCTGGTATATCGACAACAATGGTGATATATATATAAGGTATAACAAGAGCGGAGCCACCTTCGTATTGGATGCCGGAGCCAGCCAGACGGGTTTCCATCTGGGAGCCGAGAAGGGCAAGGATTGCTACACCTTCTATGGTTATATGATAGGAGTAGGTAAAGCCAAGGGCGACGTGATAGCCTTCGATTTCGAGGAGCAGTATACGGGATTGGCAAAGAAGGTTACCAGAGCTTCTGCGGCAGCAGCAGAATCTGCATCATCAGTTGAATCTGCATCATCAGTTGATAGCATATCTGTTGCATCAGTGAATACCTTCGGCAAGTCCATAGGCATCAAGAAGCTTCCGGGTGCTGAAAAGAGATTGAATGATAGAAGATAATAATAAAATTTAACTGAAGTTTCGCAAGCAGCATCTTGCTGTCCCCGAAGGGGGCGAATGTGAATAACCGCTGGTGGAATGACCGAAGGGAATGCAACCTGCGGATAGTAGACCTTCTCTCCCCAATCGTCCCCGAAGGGGGCGAACAATACAAGACTGGATGTTGTTCGCCCCCTTTGGGGACGCTTTCTCCCTCCTGTCGGTTGTCCGCAGGTTCCATGACCTTCGGTCATTCCACCAGCGGTTATTGATAGTTGGCCCCCTTCGGGGACCGGAGGTTACTTGCTATACTAAAAAATCAAGATAAAAAGAAATCCGCTTTCACGGCATGATAGTCGTGGAAGCGGATTTTTTATTGGTTATCCTTTGATAACCGGAATCTTTCTGAATCTTACAGAATCTTTCTGAATCTTACAGAATTTTACAGAAAGATTTGTAATCTTACTGAATCATCTTCTTGCCAGCCTTGATCACTACACCCTTGTAGCTCTTGCTTACCTTCTGACCAGCGAGGTTGAAGATAGGAGCATTGTCAGCAGCAGATGTTGTGATGTTGTTGATGCCGGTAGAAGTGCCAGGTACAACTTTCTGGGTAGGGAGAATCTCTGGAGTACCCTTGAAGATAGCACCATAGAGACCAGTTGCGGTGTAAGTTTCACCCTCTGTGAGTTCTGCAACGCCGCCCACCTTGTTGAACTTGTCGTAAATCATAATCTTCTGCTCGCCATCGTTAGCGTAGTAGTTGAACTTGCCTTCCTGATACTCTTCCTTGCTGAATGTGAAGTTCTTGATGGTAACGAGGTCGTTCAAGTACTTGTTGGCGAGGAGGTCGGCGATGGTAGCCTCAATAGGCTCAGCAGCCTCGTTGCTTTCTGTAACGGTGATGCTTTCATCGTCTGTACCTGCATTGGCAGTGAGATAAGGAACGCCATAGTTATACTTCAAATCTACCTTTACCTTACCAGTGAGGATGCTGTTTACAGGCATGTTGAAGCCGAGTGTACGAAGCTCGATGGCTGTATCGCCCTCGCGAACGTAAGTGTTGATGGTTCCCTTGTACTCGTTAACGAAAGTAACCTTAGCGTTGGTAAGAGTAAGGTTGAGGTTCTTGGTATCCTCTTTGTAGTTAGCCAAGAGATCCTTCACGCTTGCCACGTCGGTGTATGTAACCTCTACTGGTGGCTGAGGAGTTTCACCTTCGCCGAGAGTTGTTACAGTGATAGCAGAGATGTAGAGAGCAGCCTGAGCTGAGTTCTTGTATGACAAAACAATTTCGCCTGTTTCCTCGCCCTTGAATTCAGCCTCTGTCTTTGTTTTAGTTACGGTATATTGCTTACCGAAAGCTTTTCCTCCTACAGTAACATCGAGTGTAGCCTGGATGCCGCTGGCACCTGCAGTTTCAACTGTAATGGCAGTGATTTTGTCCTTGAATGCTGCAGTTGAGAGAGTCAAAGTAGTAGCAGGTTTTTTCTTGCTACCAAACTGCTGACCCTTTTTTGCGTCTGTGGTATCGAATCCGAAGAAACCTGCATCTGAAGTAGCAGTCCACTCAATACCGCCCAAATCTGCGGTTTCACCAGATTTTCCAAATACCTTTTCAGTAAAACTGTAGGTATAGGTTGCTGCGAAGCTAACGCTCGCTACGAGCGCGAAAACCAGTGTTAATGAATAGCGTAGTAACTTTTTCATAAGCTAATTTTTTAATTGTTAATAATGTTATAGAATGATTTCTTAGTCATTTCTGCTGCAAAGATACAAAAAAAAGTGATAGGGTCTATAAATTATGTGTTAAAATTCAATTAAATATCTCTAATCTATGGATTGTTCCATCGGTTTCCTTCTTCCCGCCAATTTTTTCTTCCTGCCGTTTTTTTCTTCCCGCCGGTTTCCTTCTTCCCGCCGTTTTCCCTTCCTCCGTCCCCGAAGGGGGCGAACTCCCAATAACCGCTGGTGGAATGACCGTAGGTTATGTAACCTGCGGATCAGCTGGTGCTCTCTCCTCATCGTCCCCGAAGGGGGCGAACCGCATCCCCTCTTTCTCCTGTTCGCCCCCTTCGGGGACGGTAGTGGGTGTGGTGTTCTGCTTTCCGCAGGTTCCATTCCCTTCGGTCATTCCACCCGCGGTTATTGAGAGTTCGCCCCCTTCGGGGACGTCGGAAACTGATGTGTTGAATCAGTCTTTCAGAAAGTAGTTGAAATCTATTTGTATGCCATTGGCTTGGAGCAAGGCAAGATATTCATCTCGAAATGATACCTTCTTATGATGTTCTTTTTGAGATTTGATGTAATTCACGATTTTGTCTTTTTCGTTGATAGAATAGGTTAGGGCGCAATAAGATTTTGCCCAGCCCTTGAAATGAGGAAACTTTTCCTTTTCTTCTTGCAGAAATTTGTTGGAAGCAGTTTTGAGGTCTCTCATAAAGTCGGCAACAGACAGTGTTGCTGGCAATGAAACAAACATGTGGATATGATCGGGCATACCCCCAATTCGATAAAGTACTGCGCCCTTATCTTTGATGAATCCCCAGATGTAGCGATATAATGCTTCCTCGTAATCTTGTACTATTACGGGTTCGCTGTTTTTGGGTCTTATCACGATGTGATAGAATAATTGTCTGTAGCTCATAAGCTTTCTTGTTTAGTTCATGCAAAGATATATATATTATATGATACCAGCAAAGATTTCTTTTAGTTTTAATTTTTTTTGGATATAGGAGCTTGATTTTCTATTGTTCGCCCCCTTCGGGGACGGTAGTGTGTGTAGTGTTCTGCTTTCCGCAGGTTCCATTCCCTCCGGTCATTCCACCCGCGGTTATTGGGAGTTCGCCCCCTTCGGGGACGGGAGGGCTGGATGCTGCTTTGAGAGGGCTGGATGCTGCTTTGAGAGGGCTGGATGCTGCTTTGCGAGGGCTGGATGCTGCTTTGAGAAGGTTGGATGCTGCTTTGAGAAGGCTAGATGCTGCTTTGAGAAGGCTGGATGCTGCTTTGAGAAGGCTAGATGCTGCTTTGAGAAGGTTGGATGCTGCTTTGAGAAGGCTGGATGCTGCTTTGAGAAGGTTCTATTATATTCAAGTTTCGCAAGTAACCTCCGGTCCCCGAAGGGGGCCAATTTTCAATAACCGCTGGTGGAATGACCATAGGTCATGGAACCTGCGGACAACCAATAGTAGGGAGAAAGCGTCCCCCAAAGGGGGCGAACCACATCCAGTCTTGCTCCTGTTCGCCCCCTTCGGGGACGATAAGAGAGTATCTGTCGCTATCCGCAGGTTCCATTCCCTTCGGTCATTCCACCCGCGGTTATTCACATTCGCCCCCTTCGGGGACGGTAGAATGCTACTTGCGACACTTCAGTTAATTTACTTTCTAAATGCTTGAGTCTTATTGAAAAGTATATTTACGTTAAATGCTCAATGAAATATTCTCAGTTCTGTTAATGAAATAAAAAGTTTCGGTTATTAAGAAACCCCATTTCTAGTGCTTATCTCAGTAAAAAGTTGTTATTTTGCTGAAATTTAATAACAAAATTATGAAAAGTGAAATTAAACAACAACTAAAGAAAGTAATGGTAGGTACACCTTCAGACCATGAGATGCAGATTCTCAACCATCTGATGACCGACTTGAAAGACCAGCGTGAACGTGATATCCTGCACCTGCTGAAGAAGGTGGTAGGGGTAGGCAATCCCGTTACAGAACAGGAATTTGCTGAGCTCACCTATATCGACAAGAAAAATGTGGGTAACTATCTGAATCATAATGCTCATCCTAGCCCTTTGGCCATCAAGCGCATCGCTTATGGACTCGCCTTCTTCTGGGAAATCCTGGAAGATATCTTTTGGCAGGATGAAAAGAAATTGTTGATAGATAAGGGACTGGTTACTGAGTTGAATAATCCTCTCCGCAGGCAAGAGGCTGAAGAAAAATTGCAACAGCAGTTTGTTGCTCTCTTCGGTATCGCCGGTCAGAATGCCGTAAAGATTATCACTTCCGAGAAGTGGCATAAGGAGTGTGATGCCAAAGTCTTGATCAAGGCTCAGCTCTATTCTCTCTATATTCAAACTCCTAGAGGAAAAAACAAGTATAGAATTTTAAAAAATAACGCTAATGGAAAATAATAATTTAATGAATGGTGTCCCCAATGGGAACCAAATGATGGGTGGAAATGGTGTCCCCAATGGGAACCTTCCTGCAAAAAGAAAGAAGCTGCAACCCGTCAGCAACTGCGTGAATATCTACGACTTACGCAAGCTGATGGGCAGCTGGAAACAGGCGGGGGTTACACCCTCTCAGCTTTATAAGTTGCTGCGACTCTATCTGGGAGAGAGCGACTGGATGGATGCCGACGGCAGATATCCTAACAGCAATCTCTATCAGATAGCCAAGGGGATGAAGTTTGATTCCGTGCCTTCGCTCTATAAATGCATCCGCCATAGTGCAGGATTCGGATTCATTTATTACGGAAAGGTTCAGGATGTGCAGCATCTGAAATTCTTCTTTTCTGAGTTGTGGCATCAGGCTGATGCGGCAGAAAACGATGTAGTATTTTCCGATACTCCTCAAATCGAGGTTTTAGGCGATGTTAATAATAATATTAATAATAATAATAAATATAATAATAAATATCGCCAGAAATCGCAATTTGAGGAGTGCGATGCAAAATCCGCCTCTTACGACCAGGCTTTCACCCACTTCATGTTCTTCCTCAAGTCGGATGCGGGCGCATGGGAGAGTATCATCAAGGATTTGGATGAGAAGTGTGTGAGTTTTCTGGAAGACAAGACCAAGAATGCGAATGAGGACCAGAGCCTGCTGATGATGAAGGTTCCTTTCGGAGAGCATTCCGTAAGTCTTGCCACCATGAGATACCTTGAGGTATATGTTAAGAATTACATGGCGGGCAAGAAGGAAACGTTTTTAAGAAATAGCGATGAGGGGAATAAAATCTGGCTCTTCCGTGTGAGGAATTTCCCCTTCATGAAGGATAATGTCTGGAAAGCGGTGCAGGATATCCGAAGAGAGGTGGCTGCCGATGGCTTTAATATCATCCGAGAGAACCGTCCCCTCTGCCAGTTTGAGTATCAGATTCCCAATACGAATCGCCGCCTCTACGATTCCTTCGAGGCGCTGGATGCCCAGGGAAACATCCTGCCCGATG